>OFFX01000094.1_pt1 | contig 71624 bp, 62 predicted proteins | sample 1521511 | NCBI WGS metagenome assembly OFFX01 (sample SAMEA3504125, study PRJEB24116) | mouse gut metagenome | biome: mouse gut; feature: mouse-associated habitat; material: faeces | place: Denmark | collected 2011
AGACCGGAAGGTACATTGCCGGAGAAGGGCAGGGGGTTGCGGCGGGGGAAAAGGACGCTGCCGGAGAAGTGCAGGGCATTGCGACGGCGGAAAAGAACGCTGCCGGTAAAGGGCAGGACATTGCCGAGGCGGGGAAGGATACTGCCTGCGGACTGCCGGGCAGCGTTGCGCTTGTAGGGGCAGGCTGCGGTAAGGCGGATTTGATTACGCTGCGGGGACTGCGGCTCCTTCAACAGTGTCAGGCTGTAGTATACGACGACCTGATTGACGAGGAGCTTCTGGATGCGCCTCCTGAATCCGCAGAGAGAATCTATGTGGGAAAACGCAGCGGCGTACATGCCGCATCGCAGGAGGAAATCAATCAAAGGCTGATTGGCCTGGCACGCTCCGGCCTTAAGGTGGTGCGCCTTAAGGGAGGCGACCCCTATCTTTTCGGGCGTGGCGGCGAGGAAATGACGGCGCTTAAGGCTGCCGGAATTTTCTGTCAGGAGGTTCCCGGGATTCCCTCTCCAATGGGGATTGCGGCGGAGGCGGGGATTCCGGTGACTCACCGGGGGATAAGCCGCAGCCTGCATATTGTGACGGCGCATACCGCGGATACGAAGGACGGGCTTTTCGAGGATTTTGACGCGCTGGCAAAGCTCTCAGGCACACTGGTATTTCTGATGGGACTCGCGCATCTGCCGGTGGTTGCCGCCCGTCTGATTGCCGCCGGGAAGGACCCAAAGACGCCCTCGGCGGTTATTTCCGGCGGTAATGCGCCGAATCCTGCCTGTGTCCGCGCTTCTCTGGACGCCATTGCGCAGGCGGCGGATAATGCCGGTGTGTCCGCGCCCGCCATTATTTTAGTTGGCGGCGTGACGGCCATGGATTTATCCGCAGACGAGCCCTTGAAGGGTGTCCGGGTCGGGCTCACAGGTACGCCGGAGATTGAGAAAAAACAGAGGGTTGCCCTGCAGGCTCTGGGGGCGGAAACGGTGTGGGCAGTACGTTCTGAAATTAAGGAACTGCCGGGAGCTTATGACTGGCGGCGGCTGTCAGTGGATTCCGACTGGCTTGTATTCACCAGCGCGAACGGAGTGAGGGCCTGTTTCCGACAGTTGGCGGAAACAGATAAAGATATGGATTGGCTTTCCTGGAATAGAAATTTTCTAAAGGGAAAGAAATTTGCGGTTATAGGCGCAGCTACGGGAGCTGCACTGGCCCGGTACGGTATAGATGCCGACGTTTGCCCAGATACGTATACCAGCGAGCATCTTGCGTCTGCCATTGCGGCTGTGGCAAAGCCGGGGGAGAGGGTGACATTGCTTCGTTCGGCCCTCGCCACAAAGACGCTTCCGGAGATGCTGCAAAAGTCGGGGTTTGTCGTGGAGGATATTCCGGTTTATGACCTGGAGAGCAGTCCCGGGGCGGCGAGTCTTCCGAAGCTGGATTATCTCACCTTTTCCAGCGCCGGGGGTGTGGAGTCCTTTTTTAAACAGCATGGCGCGGTCCCAAAAGGAGCCTGCTGCGTTTGTATCGGGAGCGTTACCGCCAAGGCTCTGGCACAGCATACGGACACTTACTTTCTTACTGCATCGGAGGTTTCCGGGGAGGTTTCCGGGAAGATTTCCGCGGAGGGGATTGTGGAGGCGATTCTGCATGACAGGGAATCCAAACGCCGCCCGGACGGGAAACAAGGTCAAAGACCCCGCAGCAAGCTGACGGGGCATTGACCCTCGCGGCATTCGTCAAATGGATGCTCCGCATCCGCTTGACTCATTGTTCGCGGGAATAACAAAAATCCTTGTTAATTTATCCGAAATTCCGTATAATAAAATCAGCGCAGGAGGTGAATGCAGGAGATGGGTATTTATTTAAATCCGGGGAATAAAAATTTCTGGAAAGCAATCCGTTCTGAAATCTATGTGGATAAGACGGAGCTGATAGGATATACAAACAGGTATTTAAACACGCGAGAGCAATTTATCTGCGTCAGCAGACCGCGGCGTTTCGGGAAATCCATGACCCTTGAAATGCTGGCGGCATACTATAGCCTTGGCTGTGATTCGGAAGAATTGTTTAGGGGATATAAAATAGAGAAGCATGCGACTTTTAAAGAGCATCTGAACAGGTATGACGTGATTTTCCTCAATATGCAGAGGTTCCTCAGCAGGGCAAAAAATCAGGAAGTGACGGAATATCTGGAAAAGGTTGTCATTGCGGAAATCCGTCAGGCATACGGGGAGCTGTTTTCAGAGCAGGAGACAAATCTTACCGCCGCCCTGGAACAGATTTATGCGGCGACGGAGAGGCAGTTCATTTTCCTGATAGACGAGTGGGACTGCATTATGCGAGAGGAAAAGGAAGCCGAGGCATTGCAGAAGCATTACCTTGATTTCCTGCGCAATCTTTTAAAGGACCAGCCCTATGTTGCGCTCGCTTATATGACGGGGATTCTCCCGGTGAAAAAGTATGGCTCCCATTCGGCCCTTAACATGTTTGCTGAATATTCCATGACAAACCAGTATGTTTTTGAGGAGTATACAGGTTTTACTGAAAATGAGGTAAAAGAGCTTTGCGAGCGGTATCACATGGATTTTGAGATGACAAGCAGCTGGTATGACGGGTACAGGTTTAAGAGATTTCAGCATGTATATAACCCAAAGTCTGTGGTGGAGGCAATGAGATGTCGGGATTTCTCCAATTACTGGACATCTACCGAGACTTATGAGGCGCTTAAAATTTACATGGATATGGACTTTGACGGACTCCGGGGGGATATTGTGCGGATGCTTGGCGGCGGACGGGTCAAGGTCAATACACGCAGCTTTCAGAACGATATGCATACGTTTAAAACAAGAGATGATGTATTGACGCTTTTGATTCATCTGGGGTATCTTGCCTATGATTCCGATAGCAGGGAGGTATATATCCCGAACGGGGAAATTATCGAGGAGTTTGAAAACGCCATGAGCGCCGGGGGCTGGCAGGAAATCATGAGAATTCTGAAAGCATCGGAAAAGCTTCTGGAAGACACTCTTTCGTGCAATGAGGAAAGGGTGGCGGAGGGGCTTGACAGGGCGCATACGGAGGCGGCGTCCATTCTTTCCTATAATGATGAAAATTCCCTTGGATGCGCCATTGGCCTTGCCTACTACAGCGCAAGGAAGGATTACAAAATCATCAGGGAGCTTCCGTCGGGACACGGCTTTGCAGACGTAGTATTTCTGCCGCTGCCCCGCACAGGCAAGCCCGCAATTATCGTGGAATTAAAATACGGCAAATCTGCCGGCGAGGCAGTCCGGCAGATAAAGGAGAGGCAGTATTTCAGAGCTTTGGAAGGGTATGGCGGTGAAATTTTGCTTGTTGGTGTGAATTACGATAAAAACAATAGTAATAAGCCCCACAGCTGCGTCATTGAAAAGCTGACGGTATGACACAGCGTTACATCATCGAAAATCCCCACAGATTATTAATCTGGTAGCGGATAGTCTCAAAATCCCATTGTCTGCTGCTTCTTGCAATGCTGTTGGGGTCGTTTACCATAAAGCCGTTCTCGTCATAATCATAAATCATTATGAAGTGGCCTGTGGTGGTAAAGTCGCCGGGGCGCATGGCGCAGACGATGGGGCATCCTCTGTCAAGATACTGCTTCATGGCTTCTTCGTCCAGCCCAAGCTCTCTGGCGTTTATTCCGTAATGGGCGGCGCCCTCTGTCATATAGCTCCAGAGGGTTCCCTGACCTTCCATATAATAGCCGTTATCCATGCCGAATCTGGCAAGGGCGTCCGGCGTGGCTTTTTCATCTCTTGTCAGGGAAAAAATCACCATGGACAGGCAGGTGGGACCGCAGCCTGATATGCTGATGCTGCTTCTCCCGTAAGGAGAATAGCCCCATCTCTTATCCCATTGCAGAAACAGCGGAAAATTCTGTCCTTTTTCCTCCCCGTTTATGCCGCCCGTCACGGTGCCGTCGGAGGTAAGATACCCCTTTACAAAATCCGTCATCTCCTGATTGGCGGCAAGGGCTGCAAGGAGCTCCTCGGGATATTTTTCACGCTCGGCATAAATCCCGGCAATATCCTCATTTTCCCGGGCAAGCTGCGCCAGCTTTTCCTCCACCTCCTTATCCTCGAGAAGCCTTAAGGTGTCGGGAGCGGTTTTATCGCTGTCCTTCTTCCCGGAAAGGGGAGTGGCGTTTGCGCGGGATATGGTGATATAGTCGTAAACCGTGGTCGTTTTTTCTTTCAGCGGTTTATTGATAAAAGGTAAAATCCTGGGCAGGAGGACCACAATCAGACTGGCCGCCAGACCAAGGGTCACGCCGCCGAGAACGATATTGCAGATACGTTTGAATATCAGCAGTCCGCAGCGCTTTTTTCTGGATTTTACATGTTTCTTTTTTCTGCGTTTCTGAGCCATTTTTACCTCTCATGTGAATGTATTTGCCTCCTGCGAAGGAGCCGGATTTTATTAACAATAAGCTGGCTCGCGGAGCGTGACAGCGTTTGTTCCGTAAAAAAGCATAGCAACTTATTCTCTAAAGAATCTCTAACTGAAAATTGTTTCGTGTTTCAGAGTAATAGTGACTTGTATAATTGTCAATAATGTGCGAAAATTCTTTAGAAAAGATTATGTAAATGTTAGGAAATTCAGGAGGAACAGACTGTGAAGATATTTATTACCATGCCCCACACACCTATACCCGACAGTTTTTTCACGCCGGAAATCATGGCGGAGCTGGGACGCTCGGGGGAGGTTTGCCGCAACCCCTACGACAGGGATTTGACAGCGGAAGAATTAATCGATATGGCGAAAGATGCGGAGATTCTCATGACGGGATGGGGAACCTGCTATCTGGAAAAGGAAATTGTGGCGGCGCTTCCGAAGCTGCGCCTGATTGCCCATACCGCCGGCTCCGTGGCGATTCTGGCTTCGCCCGATATCTATGAAACCGGCGTCCGCGTCATCAGCGGAAACGACATTTTTGCGCAGTCCGTCGCGGAAGGGTGTCTGTGCTATACCCTTGCCGCCCTTCGGAGAATCGAGCACTATACCGGCGAAATCCGAAAGGGCAGGTGGCTTGAGAGCGGCTTTGAAAATAAGGGGCTGATTGGAAAAAAGGTGGGGATTGTGGGCTTCGGCGCCATTGCAAAGTATTTTCTGGAATTAATCCGGTGGTTTCGCTGCGAGGTGCTGATTTATTCCTCCCATCTGACCGAAGATGAGGCGGAAAGGTACGGAGGGCGGAAGGCGTCTCTTTCGGAAATCTTTTCCACATGCGACGTGGTAAGTATCCATTCTTCCCTGACCCCGGCTACGGAAGGGCTGATTACGAGGGAGCTTCTTGAAAGCATTAAGGAGGATGCCCTTCTGGTGAACACCTCGAGAGGCAAGGTGATTGATGAAAAGGCGCTGTTTGAGCTTCTCAAGAAAGGGCGGTTCCACGCGGCGCTGGATGTCTATGAGGAGGAGCCTTTAAAGGAGGATAATCCCATAAGACAATGTAAAAACGTATTGCTGATGCCCCACATGGCAGGCCCCACCGTGGATATGCGGAGGGTGGTTGCTGCGGGGCTTGCAAAGGACATACAGAGATTTGTCAGGGGCGAAAAGCTGGTTTACGAGATTACGGAGGAACAGGCCGGGCGGATGACCCGGGGATAAAGCCGGCAGCGGGAAACAGGCGGCTGCGTATAAATCCGGCAAACGCCTGTGCTGAAAGTCTGCAGGCAAAAAGAGGAGAAAAAATCATGTTATATTTTGAAAACGATTATTGTGAAGGGGCTCACGAGTCCATTTTGAAAAGACTGGCGGAAACCAACATGGAAAAGCTGCCCGGCTACGGCGGGGATAAGTACTGCGAGTCCGCCAAAGATAAAATACGCAAGGCCTGCGGCTGTCCCGACGGGGATGTTTATTTCCTTGTGGGAGGAACCCAGACGAACGCGGTTGTTATCGGCTCCATGCTGAAACGATATGAGGGCGTGCTTGCGGCGGCTACCGGCCACGTCAGCCTTCACGAGGCGGGGGCCATCGAGTATACAGGGCACAAGGTTCTGGCGCTGCCTCAAAGAGACGGGAAAGTTTCGGCCGGGGCGGTGGCGGACTACATGGAAACCTTTTATCAGGATGAAAGCCACGAGCACATGGTATTTCCCGGCATGGTCTACATTTCCCATCCCACGGAGTACGGAACCTTATATTCGAAAAAGGAGCTTAAGGAGCTTTCCGCCGTATGCGAAAGATATCGCCTGCCCCTTTTTCTGGACGGCGCAAGGCTGGGATACGGTCTTGTCAGCCCGGACAGCGATGTGACTCTGGAAGATATCGCCCGTTATACCTCCGTTTTTTACATCGGCGGGACAAAGGTGGGCGCACTGTGCGGCGAGGCCGTGGTTTTTCCGAAAAAGGCTCCGGCTCATTTCCTGACCATGATGAAGCAGCAGGGCGCGCTTCTTGCAAAGGGAAGACTTACCGGAATCCAGTTCGATACTCTTTTTACGGATAATTTGTACATGGAAATCAGCAAAAATGCAATAGAAACGGCAAAAATCCTGAAAAAGGCGCTGACGGATAAGGGCTATCGGCTGCTTCTCGATACGCCCACCAACCAGATTTTTGTTATACTGGAGAACCGGAGAATGGAACAGCTCCGGGAAAGCGTGGTGTTCAGCTTCTGGGAAAAATATGACGAGAACCATACCGTGGTGCGGTTTGCCACAAGCTGGGCCACAGGGAGGGAGGAGCTTGAGGAGCTGATTCGCCTCCTGTAGAAAGACCCCGCAGTCTGGCTGCGGCGGAAGCTTGATGCCTCGTCAGCTTGTTGCGGGGGCTTTGACTTGATGCCCCGCAGCTTACTGCGGGGTATTTGACTTTTGTTTATCCAGCAGGGGCCGTGAAAACTTCACGTTGAAAAACTCAATCAAAGGCCCCATGAAAAAGGCGGTGACCAGCGTCCCGACGCCGGGAAGCAGGCCGCAGAGGGTGCCCACAATCACACAGATAACATCACAGCCTATCCGGCAGAACCGGAAAGGCTTTTTGCTTTTATTGGAAATGATAATTGGAATGGCGTCGTAGACGGAAACGCCCAAATCGGAGGTCATATACAGGGAGGAGGCGAAGCACATCAACACAACCCCCACAAGCAGCATCGCGACGCGCAGCGCCATAGAGGGGGAGGGCGCAAGGCGGCTGATGGCAGCCTGTGAAAAATCGGCGATATAGCCGGTCAGAAACATGTTGATAAAGGTGGCAATGCCTATGTAGTGCTTATCCAGAAAGAAATCCAGCACCAGCATGAGAAAGCAGATGCCGGTGTAATAAGTCCCGTAGGAGATGCCGCCCATAAAACGCTGCCAGCTTCCCTGGGCAAAGCATTGGAAGGGGTCCACGCCAAATAGCGAACATTTGAAAAATCCAACGGCAATGGCACACAGGACGACGCCCGCAATGGTCATGACGATACGGGGGCGGAATTTATCGGGAAGTTTTGTTTTCATGGTTTTATCCTCGCTTCTGTGGTTTTTTGCTGTGCCGTTCAGCCCGCAGGCTTCATCGGAGCCTGCGTCTGCTTTCATTATACACGCCGGGGGCGGCCGGTCAACTGAAATTTACAGATTCCAAAACGTGAAAGGCTTTCCAAACAGGGAGCCTTTTGCTATACTCTAGATATAAAGTTTTATTATAGAAATGAATTTAAACCGGAGCCCGGATTTACGGGCCGGCGGCATGGGAGATTGGTATGATAAGTCAGACTTTAAGAGAAGCAAGAAAATACGAAGAAGCAACCGAGAAAATGATATCCGGGGACGACCGCCCGAAATTTCACTTATCAGCCCGGGTGGGCTGGATGAACGACCCCAACGGTTTTTCCTTTTATAACGGTCAGTACCACATGTTTTATCAGTATCATCCTTATGACAATATCTGGGGGCCTATGCATTGGGGACACGCGGTGAGCGGCGACCTTCTGCATTGGGAGTTCCTTCCGGCCGCGCTGGCGCCGGACGAGCCCTACGACAGGGACGGATGCTTTTCGGGAAGCGCGGTTTCCCTTCCCGACGGCAGGCAGCTTCTGATGTACACCGGCGTGATAAAGGAGCGGCAGGCAAACGGAGGCTTTAGCGAAGTGCAGACTCAGTGCCTTGCCGTGGGGGACGGCATGGATTACGGGAAATATGAGAAAAATCCCGTGCTGGATGAAAAGGCTTTGCCAGAGGGCGCGAGCCGCTACGATTTCAGGGACCCGAAGATGTGGAAGAAAAAGGACGGGACTTATTACTGCGTTGCGGGGAACCGCGCCGCGGACGGCAGCGGCCAGATTCTTCTTTTTGAAAGCCCGGACGGCTATAACTGGCAGTATAAAAAGGTGCTTGCCGCCAACAATAACCGCTTCGGGAAAATGTGGGAGTGCCCGGACTTCTTCCCGCTGGACGGGAAATGGGTTCTGATTGCCAGTCCTATGGACATGCTTCCCAGCGGCTTTGAGTATCACAACGGCAACGGAACCTTATGCCTTCTGGGGGATTTTGACGAGGATACGGAAACCTTCACGGAGGAGCACAACCAGTCCGTGGATTACGGGATTGATTTTTATGCGCCCCAGACGGTTCTTGCGCCGGACGGACGCCGCATTATGATTGGATGGATGCAGAACTGGGACACCTGCAATTTCAGGACCCAGAATATTTCCTGGTTCGGTCAGATGAGCCTGCCCAGAGAGCTGTCGGTTCAAAACGGAAGGCTGTACCAGAAGCCGATAAGGGAGCTTGAAAACATGCGCCGGGGCAAGGTATCTTATCAGAATGTTGCCGTTTCAGACACCGTCAGGTTGGAGGGAATCAAAGGACGGAAGGTGGATATGGAGCTTGCCATCCGCCCGGAAGACGCCGGGGAGATGTATCAGAAATTTGCGGTGCGGTTTGCCCAGAACGAGAAGTACCAGACCTCGCTGAGCTTCCGGCCCCGGGAATCCATTTTAAAGATTGACAGAAAGTTTTCCGGCTCGAGAAGGGCGATTATCCATCAGAGAAGAAGCCGGGTAAACAGCCGGAACGGGGAATTAAAGCTGCGGATTATTCTGGACAGGTTCAGCGTGGAGGTATTTGTCAACGACGGAGAACAGGTTATGACGGCGATTATCTATACGGAGCAGCAGGCGGACGGGATTTCGTTTTTCGGGGACGGCGCCCTTAAGATGGATGTTGTGAAGTATGAGCTGGTTTGAGAGAAGCTCTGATTTGTGGATGCATAAAGATATGGTGTGAAAGGACAGTTGGGGTATGAGTTTATACAGCATTTTACTGGCGGATGACGAGGAGGAGGTCCGCAAGGGGATTATAAGGAAAATTGACTGGGAGAACCTGGGATTTCAGGTGGTGGGAGACGCCGAAAACGGTCAGGAGGCGCTGGAAAAAATCGAACAGCTAAAGCCTGACGTGGTGATGACGGATATCCGTATGCCGTACATGGACGGCCTTACGCTGTCAAAAAGAATCCGCCAGAAGTACCCTTCCACCAAAATTCTGATTTTTTCGGGATATGACGATTTCGAGTATGCCCAGCAGGCAATCAAGCTCAACGTGACGGAGTATATTTTAAAGCCCGTAAATGTGGAGGAACTGACGGAAATCCTGAACCGTGTCAGGGATAATCTGGATGAGGAAATCGAGCAGAGGCGGAATGTCCGCCGGCTTCGCGAGAGCTATCAGAACAGTCTCCCTATTCTCAGAGAAATTTTTTTAAACGATTTGGTAAAGGGGAATGTGCCGGAGGGGGAAGTCCGCGCCAGGCTGGAGGAGTACGGCGTAAATATTCTGGGCGCTTCAAAGTGGATGGCGGCGGTTATCAGCACGGAAACGCCGGAGAAGGAGGAGCAGGATTCCCTTCCCCTTAAGCGGGAGCTGATTCCGATTTCCGTGAAACAGTTTATGGAGGATTCCTTAAAGCAGTACTTCCGTTTCGCCATATTCAATTCTACCGGCAATATCATCATCATTGTGGCAATTGACGAATTTAATACTCAGGCAGGCTTTATTGACGCGCTGGAGGATACCTGCAAGGAGGCCAGGAAAATTCTCGGGGTGACGATAACCGTCGGCGTGGGACATGAAAGCGGGAAGCTTGAGCAAATCGGAGAGTCCTATCAGGCGGCGGTGGACGCTTTGGGCTATCAGGCGATTGTGGGGACGGGCGGCCCTATTTTCATAAGGGATATGGAGCCGGTAAACCGGGGAAGGCTGCAGCTCAGCCAGAAAGACGAGGTTGCGCTGGAAACGCAGATAAAATTCGGAACCCCCGAAACCATTGAGCAGATGGTGCGGGAAATGATGGGAAGAATGGAGGACACCAGAGTCCACGCCAGCCAGTATCAGGTATATATGCTGTCTCTGGTCAACTGCATTATGCGTATGATGCAGCAGTACGATATGGATTTGCGGCAGATTTTTGACGGGCAGAACGGACTGGCTAAGTGGATGGACGACGCCGGGAAAAGAGAGGAGTTTACCGGATGGCTGATTGAGGCGGCGTGCCGGATGAACGAGGTGATAAACCGCCGCCGGGACAATACTGCCAGAGCGGTTATTGAAGAAGCAAAAAAATACATAAAGGAAAATTACCGGAATCCCGATTTGTCGGTGGAGATGATTTGCAGACAGCTCCAGATGAGCCCGGCATATTTTTCAACCATATTCAGAAAGGAAACGGGGAAAACCTGTGTGGCCTATTTAACGGACATACGTCTGCAGCGGGCGGTGGAGCTGCTTCGGGAGACAAGCGACAAGACCTATGTGATTGCCGATAAGGTGGGATACCCGGAGCAGAATTATTTCAGCTATGTGTTTAAAAAGAAATTCGGCGTCTCTCCCACGAAGTTCAGGGAGGTATAACCCGGCAAAAGGCGGCCCTGGCAGGGATAGCTTTGGCGGGAAGCCCCGGTAAAGGCCAAAATTGCCGGGCAGGCGCGCGGCATGGGAGGATGAGATGGAAAAGCCCCGAAAAACAGAACTCTTTCAGAAATCAAGTATCCGCTATACGATTTTCATTTATTTTACGGTCAGCGCGCTGATTATGATTGTTCTGATAGGGGCGGCGGTATATGGCCGTCTGGCGGGCTGGGTTTCGGATACGCTTCGGAAGGAAAACCAGGTCGTGATTAATCAGATAAACCTTTCCGTGGACTCCTATCTGCGGACAATCATGCGTCTGTCGGATTCTCTGTATTACGGCGTGATAAAAAACGCCGATTATCAGGCGGAGGCGGAGATGGTGGACAGCGAAATGATGCTGCTGTACGACAATAACAAGGACTTTGTTTCCAATATCGCGCTGCTTTCCAAGGACGGGGAGCTTTTGTCGGCGGTACCGGCGGCGCGGCTGAAAACAGACCTGGACGTGACGGAGGAAAAATGGTTTAAGGACACACTGGAGCACCCGGAAAATCTGCATTTTTCCATGCCTCATGTGCAGTATATTTTTGACAGCAGCGGGAATCAGTACCGGTGGGTAATCACCCTGTCCCGGGCGGTAGAGGTCACAAAGGGAACCTCCACCTCTCAGGGAGTTTTGCTGATTGATATGACCTACGAGAGCCTTCGCTATATGCTGGACAACATTTCCCTGGGGGAGCGGGGATATTTGTATCTGCTCGGCAGCGACGGCGGACTGATTTATCATCCAAAGATGCAGCTCATCGACGCCGGTCTGGCTGAGGAAAACATCGGGACAGCCAGAAGCTACAGGGACGGCGATTATCAGGAGGTTTATCAGGGGGAAAAGCGGGATATTATCGTCAAGACGGTAGGATATACGGGATGGAAAATTATCGGAGTAATCCCGGAGCAGGGACTTTCTCTGGACAATCTGAAGGTAAAGCTTTTCATGGTGTTTATGGCGGCGTTTTTCCTGTTTTTGCTGGCGGTGATTAACGCGTATATTTCCGCCAGAATCACGGCGCCCATTCAGGAGCTGGAAAAATCCGTAAATGCCCTTGAGGCGGGGGAGCTGGACGCGGAGGTATACATGGGAGGCTCCTATGAAATCCGGCACCTGGGCCGTTCCATCAGCGATATGGCAAAGCGGATTCAGACGCTGATGGACGATATTGTGATGGAGCATGAGTCCAAGAGAAAAAGCGAGTTTGATACGCTCCAGTCGCAGATTAATCCGCATTTTCTCTACAATACCCTTGACATTATCGTGTGGATGATTGAAAACGAGCAGAAGCAGGAGGCGGTAAAGGTTGTGACGGCGCTGGCAAGGTTTTTCCGCATCAGCTTAAGCAAGGGCAAAAGCATCATCCCGGTAAGGGATGAGCTGGAGCACGTGCGCAATTACCTTATGATTCAGCAGAAAAGATTCAAAAACAAGTTTACCTATCAGATAGAGGCGGGGGCCGAGGTGTTTTCCATGGCGTCCCTAAAGCTGATGCTGCAGCCCCTTGTGGAGAATGCAATTTATCATGGGATGGAGTTTATGGACGGAGACGGTGAAATTCTTATCAGGGTATGGCAGGAGGGTGAAAAGCTGATTTTTATTATCAGGGACAACGGTCTTGGCATGACGAAGGAGAAGGCGGAGGGGCTTCTGACGGGAGAAACCCATTCCGTTTCGGGAAAAGGCTCCGGGATTGGGGTGAAAAATGTGAACGAGAGAATCAGGCTGTATTTCGGAGAAGGGTACGGTCTTTCCATCTTTTCAGAGCCGGACGAGGGAACAACCATACAAATCAGTCTGCCGGCAGTTTCCTGCCAGGAGCTTATGCGGGAGGAGAGCCGACAATGATGAAAAGTATGACGGGGAAAGAAAAGTTTTTCTGGATATCCTACGGCATTGGGCTGACCTTCCTTTTCCTGCTCTCCTCCACGGATTTGATAATCAAGGAGGAGGAGGCGAAGGTTCATCCGATATCGGTGATTGTGGAGGCGGATTCGGACGACAACTATGTGAATTTCAGGAAAGGGATGGATTTGGCGGCCGTGGAGCTGAACGCCGACGTGAACTTTATTACCTTATATGAAAAGGGAAACAGGCGTCAGCAGGAGGAGCTTCTCAAAAGGGAGCAGCAGGACGGCAGCAGCGCGCTGATTGTGGCTCCGGTAAACGGGGAGGCGGTTCTTGCGATGCAGGAGGAAAATCAGCTTGTGCTGCCTCTGGTTTTCATAAATTCAGAGACCGTCGGGGAGCCGGGGACAGGAAAAACCGCGGCGGTTACTTTCGATTATTTCACTATGGGGGAAAAGCTGGGGAAGGAAATTGCGGCGGTCCGCAGTCCGAATGAGAAGCTTTATTTTCTGGAAAACGAGGCGATGAGCGTGGCCGGGCGAAAATTCATGGAAGGGATTCGAAGCGGCGCGGCGGAGGGCTCCGAGGGCCCGGCGGCCTCTTATGCGTGGGCGCCGGAAGCCGAAAAGGGGAAAATACTGGAAAAGCTGACGGAGGGCTGGACGCAGAAAATTATCCTTGTGGCGCCGGAGCCGGAAAGCCTTCTGGAGGCCGCGCAGATGCTGGAGGATATAGAAGGGGCAAAGGAATGGGTCACTGGCCTTTACGGCAGGGGGAGCAGCGTTCCGATTTTGAATTTTCTGGATAAGGGAATTATCAAAGGGTTATGTATAACGGATGATTTCAGCGCCGGGTATCTGAGCGTAAAGGCAGCCATAGAGCTTGCGGAAGGGGGCGCCGTGCAGACGGGGAATTACCTGGACAGCTATTTCATCCGGCGGGGGGATTTACGAGATGAGAAGTATGAAAAAATATTGTATCCTGTTGAGTGAGCTGTGGCTGTGCGCGTTTTTCCTGCTTACCGGCTGCGCGGGGACGAAAGGGGCGGAGGAAAAAAAGTCCATCCGAATCGGCGTCAGCCTGTACCGGGGGGACGACACCTTTCTGAACAATATCCGGGGGGAGCTTGAACGGTGCGCCAAGGATTTTGAGCAGGAAAAGGGCGTGAAGGTAACTCTGGATATTCAGGACGCCAAGGGGAACCAGAATACGCAGAACGACCAGGTGGAGCGTTTCCTTGCGCTGGGATGCGATGTGCTTTGTATCAATCCGGTGGACAGGACGGCGGCTTCCGTGCTCATTGACAAGGCGATGGCGGCGCAGACGCCGGTAATCTTCTTTAACCGCCAGCCGGTGGCGGAGGATATGGACCGCTGGGACAGGATTTTCTATGTGGGGGCCGAGGCGAAGGCGTCCGCCGTTCTGCAGGGGAGCATTGTGGTGGACGGCTACAGGGAAAACCCGGAGAAGCTGGATTTGAACGGAGACGGCGTGGTGAGCTACGTGCTTCTGGAGGGAGAGAGCAGCCATCAGGATTCCCTGATTCGCACGGAATGGTCGGTTCAGACCTTAAAGGACGGGGGCGTTCCCATTGAAAAGCTTACAGGCGGGATTGCCAACTGGGAGAGAAGCCAGGCCTCCGCGCTGATGGAACAGTGGCTGGAAAAATATCCCGGAAGGATTGAGCTTGTGATTTGCAACAACGACGATATGGCGCTTGGAGCCATCGACGCAATGGAAAGAGCGGGAATGGAAGGCATTGCCGTTGTGGGTATCGACGGAACCACGCCGGGGCTTGCGGCGGTGGAGAGCGGAAAGCTCATGGGAACCGTGGCCATCGACAGGACCCAGTATGCGGGGGCGATTCTGGCCATTGCGACGGGCGAGGCGCTTGGATGGGAGCCGGATGCAAAGCTGGAGTTTGAGGACGGGAAATATTATCAGTGCCCGTGGCAAATTGTTGTAAAAAAATGAAAAATCAGGATAAAAATTGAAAAATTCGATAAGAAACGAAAAAAATCTTATAGAAAATGCCGGAAGAAATCAGTATAATGAGAGTGTCAGTGATACATATTGATTAAACTGACGCAGAAAACCATTTTTATCAAAAAGGGAGGAAAAAACATGAAACTCACAAAGAAAGTACTTGCTTTGTTACTGGCTTCCTGTCTGATGGTTGCTCTCACAGCCTGCGGCGGAGGCGACAAGACAGCCGCTACATCCAGCGCGGATGACGCAGCCACAACAACCGACGACGCGGCTCCGGCGGAAACAGAAACGGAAGATACCGCGGGCGACGAAGCTGCAGCACCGGCACTGGACGGCGAGGTTTCCGTATTCTATTACACCTACGGCGACACCTATATTTCCAGCGTACGTTCCGCTCTGGACGCGGCTCTGGAATCCAAGGGAATCGCTTACCAGGATTACGACAGTAACAACAGCCAGACAACACAGACCGAGCAGGTTACCACAGCAATTGCAAAGGGAACATCCCTTCTGGTTGTAAACCTTGTGGACAGCGGCTCCGACGATGCTGCTCAGAACATTATCGACCAGGCCAGCGCTCAGGGTATTCCGGTAATCTTCTTCAACCGTTCCGTAAGCGAAGAAGTTGTAAGCGGCTATGACAAATGCGTGTTCGTAGGAACCGATTATGAAATGGCAGGCCATATGCAGGGCGAAATGATTGGTAACTATCTGGTAGAGAATTACGACAAGCTTGACCTTAACGGCGACGGAACAATCTCCTATGTTATGTTCAAGGGCCAGGAAGGAAATGCAGAGGCAATTGCCCGTACACAGTTTGGCGTGGAAGATGCGGACGCAGTTCTGGAAGGAGCCGGAAAATCCAAACTCTCCTTCTATGACAGCAGCAACTCCAACCTGTACCTGGTTGACCAGGACGGCGCATGGTCCGCAGCGGCAGCCAACAACTATATGCAGACAATCCTTTCCCAGTACAGCGAAGCCAACAACAATATGGTTGAGCTGGTAATCGCCAACAATGACGAAATGGCAATCGGCGCAGTAACCGCTCTGCAGAATGCAGGCTACAACTTGGAGGACGGCAGCGCTACCGTGATTCCCGTATTCGGCGTTGATGCTACAGACGCGGCAAAGGAAGCTATCGGCAAGGGAACAATGACAGGAACCATCAAGCAGGACGCTGAAGGTATGGCAAATACAATTGCACAGATTTCCGTTAACCTTACAGGCGGAGCTGACACCTTTGCAGATGTGGACGCAAATAACGTAGTAGGAACATGGCGTGTAAATATTCCTTACGCTGCCTACACTGGTGAATGATAAGTTTTAAACCATTGCAGCCGCACTTTTAGTGCGGTTGCATGTGTTTGTGCCAAAGGCGCACAGGAAGGGAGGCGCGCCGCATTCAGCGGAGCGGCCTTATGTAAAAAACTGATAAGGGGCTGTAAAGGCTCCTTATATAAAAGTCAGGGGGTGGCAATTTGGAAAAACAGACGACAGCACCTGCCGGTAAGGCAGCAGGGGGCGATGTTCTTTTAAGGATGGAGGGAATCTGTAAGGAATTTCCCGGCGTCAAGGCGCTTGACAACGTATCCTTGACGGTAAAAGCGGGAACCGTCCATGCCCTAATGGGGGAGAACGGCGCCGGTAAATCCACTTTGATGAAATGCCTTTTCGGCGTCTACAACAAAGACAGCGGTCATATTTATCTGGAAGGCAGGGAGGTAAACTTCAAGACCTCCAAGGAGGCTCTGGAAAACGGAGTTGCCATGGTGCACCAGGAGCTCAACCAGGCGCTCAAGAGAAACGTAATGGACAATATGTGGCTGGGACGTTTCCCGAAGATATCCAGGTGGTGCCCGCTCACCAGCGAGACAAAGATGTATACGGCGACGAAGGAAGTCTTTGACGAGCTGGATGTTCATGTGGACCCGAAGACGGTTATGAGCCGGATGCCGGTATCGCAAAGACAGATGGTGGAGATTGCAAAAGCGGTTTCCTACAAGTCTAAGGTGATTGTTTTTGACGAGCCTACTTCGTCCCTCACAGAGGAGGAAGTGGAGCACCTGTTCCGAATTATCAACATGCTTCGGAGCCGGGGATGCGGAATTATCTATATTTCTCATAAGATGGAAGAAATCCTGCGTATTTCCGATGAAGTAACGATTATGCGAGACGGACAGTGGATTGCGACCCGTCCCGCGAAAGAGCTGACGATGAATGAAATTATCCGTCTGATGGTAGGACGTGAGCTTACCAACCGTTATCCTGAAAAGGACAACGTGATTGGAGAAACCCTTCTGGAGGTAAAAGGGCTGACGGCGGTATACTCCCACCTCAAGGATGTTTCCTTTGAGGCCAAACGGGGAGAAATTCTCGGCGTGGCGGGCCTTGACGGTTCCGGGAGGACGGAGCTTTTGGAAAATATATTCGGAATTGCAAAGCGTAAGGAGGGCGAAATATACTTACACGGCAAGCGGGTTCTCAACCGCAGCGCAAGGGAATCCCTGGCAAACAAGTTTGCCATGCTGACGGAGGAGAGGCGGGCCACAGGTATTTTTGCCATCCGGGATATTCAGGCGAATACTACCATATCCAGCCTGAAACGGTACAAGGTGGGCCCTTTCCTGAGCGAAAAGAAGCTCAGCGAGTCAACAGACTGGGGAATTCAGGCCATGAGAACCAAAACGCCGAGCCAGAAGACGCAGATTCGTTCCTTATCAGGAGGAAATCAGCAGAAGGTAATCCTGGCGAGATGGCTTTTGACAGAGCCGGAGGTTCTTCTTTTAGATGAGCCTACCAGAGGAATCGACGTAGGCGCCAAGTATGAGATTTATCAGTTGATTCTGAACCTGGCCAAGGAAGGAAAATCGGTTATCATGGTATCCTCGGAAATGCCGGAGCTTCTGGGCGTTTGCGACAGGATTCTGGTAATGTCCGGCGGACAGCTTGCCGGGGAAGTGGATGCCAAAGCAACAACGCAGGAAGAAATTATGACGCTGGCTGCGAAGTATGCGTAGTAAAAGAATCAAAGGAGGTATTTGACAGTGGCTGATGTAAAAGCAAAGACGAAGGCCCAGTCCTTTGCGGAGCTTTCGTCCAAGGATAAAAGAAAGAAAATCGGAGATATTCTCCTCAATAACGCCATGTATATCATTATTATACTGGCGGTGGTTTACATATCAATCAAAGTGCCCGCATTTTTGGGACTGTCGTCAATCGTCAATGTAATTTCGCTGACGGCGGCCAAGCTTCCCATTGCCCTGGGGATTGGCGGCTGTATCGTGCTGACGGGAACCGATATTTCCGCCGGACGTGTGGTGGGACTTGCGGCCTGTATTTCCGCTTCCCTTCTGACCACAACCTTTAAGGTATTCCCGGATATGACCAGCGCGCCGCCGATTTTTGTAGTGCTCTTAATCGTTCTGGCGGTAGGGGCGGTGGTAGGCTTTGTCAACGGATTCAGCGTGGCAAAATTCAAGCTGCATCCCTTTATCGTGACGCTTTCCACCCAGCTTATTGTTTACGGAGTTATCCTGATGTACCTGAAAAACGGTACCAACAACGGACAGACCCTGAGCGGGCTTTCCGAGGGATATCGTTCGCTGGTTACGGGAACCCTGATTAAAATCGGAAACGTGGCTGTGCCCATGTATGTCCTGTACGCCGTGATTCTGACCGTCATCATGTGGATAATCTGGAACAAGACCACCTTTGGAAAAAATATGTTTGCCGTGGGCTCTAACGAAGAAGCGGCCAACGTATCGGGAGTTAACGTGTCCCGCACCATTATCATGGTGTTCATGCTGGCGGGCGTGATGTATTCCATCACAGGATTTTTGGACAGCGCCCGTATTGCTTCCGCCAATGCCAGTACCGGATGGAACTACGAGTGCGATGCGATTGCGGCCTGCGTAATCGGCGGCGTATCTTTTGTCGGCGGTATCGGACGAATCAGCGGAATTGTGGTAGGCGTGCTTTTGCTTCAGATTATTTTTGCCGGATTGAATTTCCTTTCGGTAGACGCAAACATGCTGTATATCATCAAAGGTCTGATTATCTTAATTGCCTGCGCAATTGATATGAGAAAATATCTGGTAAGGAAGTAAAAGAAAAGCTCCAAAGCAGTTGGCACGGGCGGAGTCTGCCGCCGGAAGCCGGTTTGGAAAAGAAGGAGAGGAATACAGGCTATGGAGGAATCGGAGAGAAAACTGCGGGGACTTTACGACCGTGTGAACATATCCGTAAGTAACTTAAATATTATCATCATAGTTCTGAGTATTCTGCTGGTGCTGTGTATGGCTATCGGCATTGCCAACCGGGGATATCAGGTGAGCTTTGATTCTCTGGGCGGTACCGCCGTGGAAAGCCAGAAGCAAATGTACGGGGAAGCATTGCAGGCGCCGGAGCCTCCGACCCGGGAAGGGTATGTTTTTGACGGATGGTACAGAGACATGAACCTCACCATTCCGTGGAACGAGGAGGAAGACGTCATTACGGAACCGGTTACATTGTATGCCGGCTGGAGAGAGCCGTAAGCATTGTTGTAAGCATTAGCAAATGAAAATTATAAAAATGCAATTTGGGGAGTGCCTGGAAACAGACAATCACAAACAGGGGGCGGTCGTGACGCATGGAAGTCACACCGCCCCCTGAGTTTTGGGCTCCCCTGACAAAAGACGGGTTATAATTTTTGTTTGTATTCGGTCCCCCACTTTACCATGGCGTCCAGGACCGGTTTCAGGCTGCAGCCTGTTTCGGTGAGAGTGTATTCCACGTGGGGAGGCACTTCCGGGAAAACCTTCCGGGTAAGCAGGCCGCTTTCCTCCATGGAACGCAAATTTGCGGTTAAAACCTTCTGGGAGATATTCCCCACGGACTTTTTCAGTTCTCCGAACCGCTTTGTGCCTTCCAGCAAATCGCGGATAATTAAAACCTTCCAGCGGTCGCTGATGAGCATCAGGGTAGTTTCCACCGGACATGCCGGTAAATTTTTTTCCATAAAAAACCTCCAGATTTCACAATTGTTTCTTTTTGGTAACTATGGCACAATAAAGTGCTTACTTTACGTTTCGGCGCTACAGATATATTATAATCCTGCAAGCGGAAAAAGCAAGCCGCAGCAAAATCAAAAAAGAAAACAGGAGGAATAAAGGTATGAAAATCGCAGTTGTTTGTGCAAATGGTAAAGAAGGCAGGCTGATTGTTGAGGAGGCTGTTGCAAGAGGGGCTGACGTTACCGCCGTTGTGCGCGGAGAAAACCGGTCGGCTGCCGAAAAGGTTATAAGGAAAGACCTGTTTGACCTGACAGCAGGGGATTTGGAGGGCTTTGATGTTGTGATTGACGCTTTCGGCGCATGGACGCCGGAAACTCTGCCCCAGCATGGCACGTCGCTGAAACACCTTTGCAATCTTTTAAGCGGCAGGGAAACAAGGCTTCTGGTGGTGGGCGGCGCCGGCAGTCTGTATGTAAATCCCGGGCATACAATGCAGGTAATGGACGGGGCGGATTTCCCGGAGATATTCAAACCGCTGGCTTCCAGTATGGGAAAGGCTCTTGACGAGCTTCGCACCAGAACAGACGTAAAGTGGACATATTTAAGTCCTGCCGGAGATTTTCAGGCGGACGGAGAAAGAACCGGGAAATATATCCTGGGCGGCGAGGAACTGACGCTGAACGCTAAGGGAGAAAGCGTAATCAGCTACGCCGACTATGCGATTGCCATGGTGGACGAGGCGCTGAATGGAAATCATATTCAGCAGAGAATATCCGTTGTGGTTAAGTAACCCCGTTAGATAATCAGTAAAACAGGAAGTCCTCCGCTGCCAGAGGCGGAGGGCTTCTACAGGAGGATATTATGACACAGCCGGAAAGAATTGACTTTTTGATAAACTATCTGTTAAACGAAAAGGATGAATTAAAATCAATAAACATTCCACCGGAGGATGCGGAGAAAAAACGCCTGCTGCGTTCTCTCATGAATATCCGCCCGCCAAGAACGGTTTCGGAGGAGTTTCTGGAAGTGCAGGATGCATATTTGCAGGAGGAGCTGAAAGGAAAAGGCGTTGTCAGCGTATCAGACCTTTCGCCCGTGCAACCGGGAATTTACCTGTGGCAGGGCGATATTACCCGTCTGTCCGCGGACGCGATTGTCAATGCGGCGAACAGCGCCATGCTTGGCTGCTTTGTCCCCTGTCACGGCTGTATCGACAATGCAATTCATTCCGCCGCCGGCGTGGAGCTTCGTCTGGAATGCGCTCGCATTATGGAAAAGCAGAAGGCGGAGGAGCCTGCGGGAAGGGCAAAAATTACAAAGGCCTATAATCTTCCCTGCCGCTATGTGCTTCACACCGTGGGCCCGATTATTTACAGTGAAGTCACACAGAAGGATTGCAGGCTGCTGTCTGACTGTTACCGCTCCTGTCTGGAGCTTGCAGATAAACAACGGCTGAAAAGTATTGCTTTTTGCTGTATTTCCACAGGAGAATTTCATTTTCCAAATAGAGAGGCCGCTGAAATTGCAATTCAGACGGTCAGGGAATTTCAGGAGGAACATGAAAGCTGCCCGGAAGTGGTATTTAATGTGTTCAAGGACCAAGATTATGAAATCTACAGACGGTTGCTGGAATAAGAGTATCTGCCGGCAAGAGGGAAAGGAGACAGACATGGAAAAAAGGGCAATGGAAAAGGCGGAGCGGTTAAGACAAGAACTGGAGAGAGCCGATGCAGTCGTTATCGGCGCGGGGGCGGGGCTTTCCGCCGCGGCGGGCTTTACTTACACGGGAGAGCGTTTCTGCCGGTATTTTCAGGATTTTATTGACAAATACGGTTTCAGGGATATGTATTCCGGCGGTTTCTATCCCTTTGAATCCCTGGAGGAGCATTGGGCGTACTGGTCGAGGTATATTTATATCAACCGGTATATGGACGCCCCAAAGCCAGTTTACCATAAACTGTACGACCTTGTGAAAGACAAAGATTATTTCGTGCTGACAACGAATGTAGACCATTGTTTCCCAAAGGCCGGATTTGATAAACACCGGCTTTTCTACACACAGGGGGATTACGGGCTGTTCCAGTGTTCGGAGCCATGCCACAAAAGCACCTATGACAATGAGGAGGCTGTCAGGAGGATGATGGAGGCACAGGGCTATGTGCTTTCAGAAGACAGTACGCCCCATGTGCCGGAGGGAACCGCGCTGAGAATGGAAATCCCAAATGAGCTGATTCCGTACTGTCCAGTCTGCCATAAGCCGATGACAATGAATCTTCGGGCTGACAGTACTTTTGTGGAAGATGAGGGCTGGCATAAGGCGGCGGAGAGATACGGGAAATTTCTGGAGCGGTACAGGAGCGGGAATATATTGTTTTTGGAGCTTGGAGTGGGATATAACACCCCGGGGATTATCAAGTATCCTTTTTGGCGGATGACAGATTGTAATCCAAAAGCAGCCTATGTCTGTGTCAATTTAGGGGAAACCTGCGCACCAAGAGAAATCAGAGACCGCTCCATCTGTATCAATGCAGATATTGGGAAGGTACTAGAACAATTATAAGACAATAGAGCCAGTTATTTTGTTCATTTGTAGGCTTGATGAAAATATCAGGTCAAATTGGGTCATTTGATTGACACGATTGCTCCGATTTCCCGTTTCACTTTTGCATTACATAAAATTGTGTAAATACACAAAAAATAGGAATAACATCTTGAAAGAGGATTCTGTTTATAGTAGAATGAGGTTACTTGTATGTATTTGCACAAAAATAAGGAGTGGAAGGATGGAAATTGAAAGAAATGGTTACCTTCAGCAGCTTATTTTGCGAAAAGATAATGGGCTGATAAAGGTTATCACAGGCATACGAAGATGTGGAAAATCGTTTTTACTGTTTCATATATTTAAAAAGTATCTGCTGAAAAATGGCGTGGTTGAAGACCATGTTATCGAGATTGCTTTGGATGGCATTGAAAACGAAGAATTGAGAAATCCTAAAACATGTTATCAGTATGTGAAAGCTGCCATAAAGGACAATGAAAGTTATTATCTCCTTTTAGATGAAATACAATTTATGCCCCGGTTTGAAGAGGTTTTGAACAGCCTGCTCCGCATAAGCAATATTGACATCTATGTGACTGGAAGCAATTCCAGATTTCTGTCCAGTGATATTGTAACGGAGTTTCGGGGGCGGGGAGATGAAATCAGGGTATATCCCCTTTCTTTTGCAGAATTTTATTCTGTTTACGATGGAGAATATGAGGATGCATGGAGCGATTATATGATTTATGGAGGACTGCCGCAGGTTGCCGGATTTCGGACGGAACGCCAGAAGGCAGAATATTTGAAAAATATTTTCACAAGCGTATACCTGAAGGATGTTGTGGAAAGAAACGGTATTCAAAGTATGGACGATTTGAGTACGCTGGTTGATATTCTGGCATCTGTCATCGGAGCTCCGACAAATCCAACCCGGGTTTCCAATACTTTTGCAAGTGAACGCCAGACCAGCTATACGAATAAGACAATATCCAACCATATTAATTATCTTGAGGAAGCATTTCTGATATCGAAATCCAATCGTTATGATATTAAAGGGAGAAAATATGTTGGCGCGAATTTAAAATATTATTTTACTGATTTGGGCCTTAGAAACGCAAGGCTGAACTTCCGGCAGCAGGAACCGACCCATATTATGGAAAACATTGTTTATAACGAATTGCTGATTCGTGGATACAATGTTGATACGGGCATTATAGATGTGTTTGGAAAAACTCAGGAAGGAAAACGTGTCCGTAAACAGCTTGAGGTTGATTTTGTTGTTAATCAGGGAAGCCAGAGATATTATGTTCAGGTGGCTTATGATATGGCATCAAAGGAAAAGCAGTCGCAGGAATTTCGTTCTTTCCGTAATATTCCAGATTCCTTTAAGAAAATAGTGATTGTAGGCGGAACGGCAAAACCCTGGAGAAATGAAGAAGGTTTTGTCATCATGGGAATGAAGTATTTTCTTCTGAATTCGGACAGCCTGGAATTTTGATATGCCAAACAACATAAAAATGACGAATAATGCCCTCGAAAAACACAAAGGTTCCCTATCTGTTATATAAGCAGACAGGGAACAATTTTTTTGCAATAAGCTGGCTCGCAGAGCGTGACAGCGTTTGCTGCAATCAGGTTGTATATAATGCATACGCAAGCTGTATAAAACCCCTGCAATCAGGTAAAAATAACAAACGGGTACAGGCAAAATAAGGTAAAATCAGACATAAAATCCGGGGAACTAAAAAATAAACACATTTTATGATAAAAAATGAGTATACCTGCACAAAACCTCTTTTTATAATAAACTTGAAACTGAAAAACGATTTTTGAATGGAGGATTTGTTTATGAAGAAAAAGACAGTTAGCATGGGGCTTGCGCTTTTGCTTACGGCTTCCTTACTGGCAGGCTGCGGCGGTAAAGGTTCAGATGGTGGAAACGCAGGAAGTACAGCAGATTCGGGAGCTGCGCAGGATACTGCGGTATCTGACGACGCATCGGGAAGCAGCGACGCGGCCGCGGATAGCGAGAGCGGTGGCGGCGAGCAGGTAACGATTAACTTCCAGACATGGAATCCCGGAGAAGGGGTACCTGTAGATGAGGTTCTTGCAGCATTTGAAGCAAAATACCCCAATATTAAAGTAAACCATATAGTTGTAGGATACACCGACCATGTAGAAAAACTGAAAATTGACATGGTAAGCGGAGAAGGCGCAGATGTGTTCGGTATGCAGACAGGGGCTACTATTAAGGAATTTCGTGATTTCGAAGTGGACCTGACACCTCTTGCAGAAGAAACATGGGGAGAAGGCTGGCAGGACCAATATATAGATTTCTGCATAGACCTGCTGAATGAAGATGGAAAATATTATGGTCTTCCTCTGGGGCTTACTTATGCAGGCTTTACTTGGGCAGATGTTAAAATGTTGAAAGATAATGGATTAGAAGTACCAAAATCCTATGATGATTTGAAGAAATGTGCCGACGTTTTAAGGGCAAACGGCCAGTATCCTCTGACCATAGGTGCAAAGGACGCATGGATTAATATTGACACATGGATGAGCATGGCAAACGATATCAACCCCGAAAAGCTTTACTCCGCAATTGAGGGAGAAACGCCTTTTACAGACCCTGACCTGGTGGAGTCTTTCCGAATCTGGCAGTCCTGCTTTACAGATGGTATTTTTCAAGATGGTGCTCTTGGCGTAGGTGTTTATCCTGATACTACTGATTTGTTTGAAAAAGAAGGAAGTATTCCTATGATTCAAAATGGTTCCTGGGCAGCAAGCCTTTATGTAGACGGCGACCCGGACCATGAAAGAGTATTTAATTCAGAGGGGGCAAACCACGATATTTTACTGATAGACTGGAATAATGATGGCAAGATATGCCCTATCAGCGCATCTGTGGACGTGTGTCTCTGTATTAACAAGAATTCCAAGAATCAGGAAGCAGCCTGGAAGTTTGTGGATTTTATGCTTCATGAAGGCCAGGATATCCTTGTTGGTAAGTATTTACAATATTGCCCCTCCAGAAAAGATATGGTTCTTGCGATACCGGGCATCAGTGAGGATGGACAGAAAAATTTGGACTATATTGTTGAACAGTCAAAGAACAACATTGCAGGATACCGCGAAATGCCATATGCAGATTTAAAACAGGTAATTTCTGACCAGCTGACAGTGCTTGCTTTAGGCGATGCCACGCCAGAAGAGGCCGCTACAATCATTGAGGCCGCCTCACAGGCTCAGGTGAGATAAGAGAAAGCCAACGATGATAGTTAAACTTATTACTGCAACAGGAAAAGACGCTTCTTCCGTTTGGAAGGGGCGCTTTTCCTAAAACAGGAGGGCTGATTTTGAAAAAATCTTTTACAGATTATTTATTTGTTTTACCAATTGTACTGCTTTTTTCTATATTTGTTGTTTATCCTATTTGTTATAATTTTCATATCAGTTTTTATGAGTGGAATGGCATTAATATAGAAAAGAATTTTGTGGGATTTGAAAATTATGAAACAATGTTTCATGACCCTGTAATTTTAAAGGTGCTTAAGAATTTTGTAATTTTTGCATTGTTCACCATTATGATACAGGCATTTTTGGGCCTTATATTTGCTAACTTTTTTATTAGAAGGCTGAAATTTTCATCTTTTTATCGTGTCATCCTTTATATACCGGTTATTGCGACTCCTACTATTGTGGGAAATGTATTTTCCAAAATATTCGAAACAAACAGAGGGTATCTGAATTTATTTTTACGTGGTTTACATTTGGATGGGCTTTGCCAACAGTGGCTTGCAGACCCCAAGTGGGCGCTGTTTTGTGTGATTTGTGTCAATATCTGGCAGTGGACAGGTTACAGTATGCTCATGTATTATGCCAATATGCTGAATATCCCGCAGGACTTATATGAAGCGGCTGTTATTGACGGGGCGGGACAGATACAGCAGTTTACGAAAATAACATTTCCTTTGCTTCGAGGAACCCATTATACTTTATTTATCATGGGTATGCTTGGCTCGCTGAAGTGCTTTGACATTCCCTATGTACTTACAAGAGGCGGCCCCAATTATGCCACAGAATTTTTTTCTAATTATATTTACAGGCAGTCCTTTAATTTGTTTAAGCAAGGGCTTGGTTCGGCAAGTGTGGTGGTGATGTTTTTAATTGCAATGGTAATTACCCTGATACAGTTAAAATTTTATTACAGAAATGATAAAGATAAGGAGTTGGCTGGCTGATGAGAAAATCGTTATTATTTAAAATATGCGGACAGATAATTTGCATTATCGGGACTGCAATTGCCTTGTTTCCGTTGGCACTTATGTTTATCCGTTCCTTTCAAGGAGAAGGAATACATAATTATATGCGGGTTTTTGAGAGAGTGAATCTGTTACCCAATTTCGTCACCAGTTTGATAGTCGTGTTTGGTACGCTTATTATTGTTTCAATGGTAGCGGCTATGGCGGCATTTGCATTTGCAAAGTTGAATTTTCCGTTTAAAAAAGTGATTTATTATATGCTGCTCACTGGGATGATGGTTCCCACCTCAGCCCTGATTTTTCCGTTGTTTCAGATAGTAAAAGGACTCAACCTTAATAATACGCCCTTTTCCTTAATTTTTCCTTATGCTACACTGAATTGTTGTTTTAATTTGATGGTGCTTAAAAATTATTTTGATGCGCTTCCTAATGAAGTAATGGAGTCGGCAAGAATTGATGGGGCAGGAAAAGGAAGAATTTTTACAAATATAATGATGCCTATGGCCATACCTGGGATGGCGTTTGTCCTGATTCAGACATTTTTAAGTGCATGGAATGAACTGCAGATGGCAATGATTTTTATTAATGATACATCAGTACAGCCAATATCTGTAGTGCCTCTTCGCTTTACACCTTCAATAGGTGGTCAGGGATTTCCGTTGGAGGTTATGTATGCGACCCTTGTAATTTGTTTAAGTCCGATTGCCATTTTTAGTATTTTTGGCTCACGGTTTTTAATTGAAGGGATGACCCAGGGAGCTATAAAAGGATAGTTTGATAATCAGGAGAATTATTTATGAGAAAGGTTCCAATTGTTTTCCGTATCAGGAAAAGCATGAGCATGAAAATCATATGGATGAATGCCGGGATTATTTCTCTCGTTTTTATTAGTCTGATTTTGGCTGTGGTAGCAATAAATTATCAGTATGCCATGGAAAATGAAAAACAAAAAATGAATATTTATATTTCCAATACCTTGAGTTCAGTGGATAACAAGCTTAAGGATATGGGGCGGGTTTCTATGATTACATTTTCAGACCGGAGAACGCAGGAAATTTTGAAAGAGTATGATACTTATGAATATTCACAGCGGCTTGACAGTGTGGAATATTTAAAAAGGCAGTATACTTCTCTTATCAGTATCAGGGAAGATATTAATTCTTTTTTCATTTTTAATTTGGATTCCCTTATTTCCTGGCAAGATAATTTAACTCCTTCCAGAAAAATTGATTATGATATGTCTGCTTTTATGAAACAGATGGAAGAATGGGAGGGAAAGGAAAGAAGTTTATCCGGCTGTAGAATGATAGTAGGAATTCAGCCGGAATTTATGCGCTACGGCACGGCGCTTCTGGAAGATGCTTATACGAAACACTGTGTTTATCTGGTTCGGACAATTAAAAGCTTTTCCCCTTATGAGCCCATTGGACATATTCTTCTGATTACTAATGTAGAAAAAATAAGGGAAGCCCTCAACGGATATTTATATGCGGATGTTGCATATACATTACTCACCGAAGAGGGGGAAATCGTCTGCTCCGAGAATGCGGATTATCTGGGGAAAAATATCGGCGACCTCTATCCTGAGGTTTATAGGCATATAGAAGGGGATTTTGGCGTTTTCGAGGAAAAGCAGGACGGAAAAGATTATCTTATGGCCTACCAGAAATCCGAGTACAGCGGACTTGTGCTGATGACCCGAAAGGAAATTGTACTGATAGAAAAGGCTGCCATGGGGTTTACGGGAATAACTGCTGCAGTATTTTTGCTTCTTTTGATGCTTGCCGTAGTTTGGACAGGCCGCAGCGTGCGCAAAACCCTGAGGCCCCTCACCGAGCTGTCAGATTCTATGGCACACTTTAACCAGAAGGATATGGGGCGGCGCTTTGCCGTTACCACGGAGGACGAGACGGGAAAGCTGACGGCGTCCTTCAACAAAATGATGGATACCTTAAATCAGCTCATAGAGTCGGAGTACGAGAGTAAAATCCGTTTAAGGGAAGCCCAGCTCAAGCAGCAGAAGATTTCTCTGCTTTATCTGAAAAACCAGATTAACCCTCATTTCCTGTATAATACGCTGGACACCATAAGAATCAAGGCGGAGCTTAACGGGGATAAGGAGGTGTCGGCCATGATTATGCAGATGGTGAACTTCTTCCGCCTCGGGGTGAATGCGGACAGTGAGATGGTTTCGGTTTACCATGAAATCCGCCTGATTCAGTCCTACTTAAACCTCATGCGTTACCGGTATCCGGCGCTTAACTGCGAATATGAGATTGATGAAAATCTTCTATCGGTGGAAATGCCTAATTTCATTTTACAGCCCCTGGTGGAAAACAGCGTGATGCACGGGCTGCGGCAGGTGGGCTACCGGGGAACCATAAGGCTGTCCGTGAGCCGGGACGAGTCAAATCCTGAAAATATCGTGATTAAGGTTTACGACAACGGAGCCGGAATGTCGCCGGAAGCAAGAAAGCATCTGGAGGATGTGCTGAAAAGCGCCGGAGCCGATGAAAGGAAAGACTGCGCGGGTGAGGACGGCGCCGGGAGGGACGGCATGCAGGAGGGCAATGAGGAGACTAGAATCGGAAGGTCAGATATCAGAAGTAAAGGAAATGCAGATAAAGGCGACGGAAGCGGCTCGCGGGAAGAACAGGAGGACAAGCACATCGGCATTGTGAATGTGCAGAAAAGACTGAAAATATATTACCCGGACACGGCGGGGCTGTCCTACCATGACAACCCCGAGGGCGGGGTCATGGTAATATTAATAATAAAAAATAATATAGAAAGAGAGGAATGAGTTAAATGAAACTGGATTTTGCAACCTACAAGGATAAGGTGATGGGCTGCTGGGCGGGAAAGAATATCGGAGGCGTTTTGGGCGCGCCCTTTGAGGGACTGCGTCAGGTAAACGACATTTCCTTTTATACCCAGGATTTATCTATGGGGCCTCCCCCCAATGATGATTTGGATTTACAGATTATCTGGCTGGCGGCGGGGGAGCGTTACGGAAGAAACGTAAACGCTTCTATCTTAGGCGAGTACTGGCTCTCCTATGTAATCCCCAACTGGGTGGAATACGGAACCGGCAAGGCAAATCTGCGGGCAGGACTGCAGCCGCCGCTTTCCGGTCTTATTGACAACACCTACAAGGACAGCTGCGGCTGTTATATCCGCTCGGAAATCTGGGCCTGTCTTGCGCCCGGCAATCCTGAGTTGGCTGCCCGCTATGCTTACGAGGACGCCATCGTTGACCATGAGGGCGAGGGCATGTACGGGGAAATTTTCTTTGCGGCTCTTCAAAGCGCAGCGTTTGTGGAGAGCGACAAGAGAAAGCTTATCGACATCGGGCTTTCCTACATACCGGAGGAGAGTGTGACTGCAGGCGCAATCAAAAAGGCCATGGAGTGCTATGACAGCCACGTAGACTTTAAGGAGGCACGCAAACAGATTCACAATACGGCCCCCGGAACTTTCGGCATTCAGAATGAAATATTGCAGGAAATTCCCGTGGAAGGGAATGAGGGCATGGAAATCGGCGCGCCCGGCTTTGACGCGCCGGAAAACGTAGCCTTTACCATTGCCGGATGGCTTTACGGAGAAGAGGATTTCGGAAAGAGCCTTTGTCTGGCGGTAGCCTGCGGCGAGGACACGGACTGTACCTGCGCCACCCTGGGGGCGGTTCTGGGAATTATCTCCGGCGCTTCAAAGCTTCCTGAAAAGTGGACGGCTCCTCTGGACGATAAGATTGCCACCCTGTGCATCGACAAGACCAGCCGCGGCATCTGGGTTCCCGAGACGGTGACGGAGCTGACGGAGAGAGTGATGAAAGCGGTTCCCGGCTTCCTTGGGCAGGATATCTGCGATATTTTTGCGGAGGGCGGCATGACTATCGAATGCAAAGAGGGTGATGCCCTTTATTGCAGAAAGACAACGGATTACCTTCACAGAATCAATGGAACCGGCAAGGACGAGGCGCTTCCCGTCAGGGATTTGTGCAGCCTTTCTCCTTATGTGGTGCGGTATTCCTTCCCGGCCTTTAACATCATGATTGATTATGAAGGTTCCGTATTTTTCAAGGCAGGCGAAAACCGCAAGGTAAAAGTAACCGTTACCAATTCCCACACCATGCGTCAGCAGCAATGGGCAAAAATCAGCGTTTATATGCCGGCCGGAGTGGAGACGGTAAACGGAAGGGGATTTAGCCTTCCACTGAACAACCTCTACGGCTCAAAAGCAGAGGCGGAAATCGAGTTTAATACAGATTTGTTTGCGGAGAGCAGGCTGGAGTTCATTGTGGAGGTATCTCTGGAGGGAAGACATTCCTCCGGTGCGGTGAAAGTGACTCTGATGCGGGAAGCGTAGGAGGTATGGAGTATGCTCAAGGTGATGCTTGTGGACGACGAGGTGACGATTCTGGAGGGTTTTAAAAGGCTCTTTGACTGGGAAGCATACGGCTGCACCGTAGTGTGCGAGGCATGCGACGGGGTAATGGCGGTAAATCAGGCCAGAACCTATCAGCCGGATATCATCATTATGGATATCAATATTCCCGTGATGTCAGGTCTCGAGGCGCTTCGCCTGATTCGCGAGCAGAACAGAGACTGCGCCTGTATCATTGTCAGCGGCTATGACGAGTTTGAGTACTGCCGGGAGGCTCTGCGGCTCCAGATTACGGACTATATTTTAAAGCCGGTGGACTTTAGCGAGTTTGGAAAGGTCATCGAGAATATCAAGCTGCGGCTGATTCAGAACAAGTGCCAAAATGTGGAGGAGCATGGGGACAAGCTGGTATTTCAGCTTGCCGCCTGGCTTTCCAGGCATCTTTCCGAGGATATTTCGCTCCAGAGCATCGCAGAGGAATTTCATCTGAATTCTTCTTATATCAGCCAGCTCTTTAAGAACGAGCTGGGAATGAAGTATCACGATTACCTGACAAAGCTGCGCATGGATAAAGCCAAAACACTTCTTGCCTCCACCGGGAAAAGTATCTCGGAGATTGCCGGGGAAGTGGGCTTTCGGGATTACCGGGTTTTCACGAAGGTGTTCAAAAACGTGGAGGGAGAATCGCCCTCTGTGTTTCGGAACGGATTTCGGGGAAGCGGGGAAGAGAGGCAGTAGGATTAAAGATTTGCGCCGGGAAATTCCTTTCGGGGAATGCTCCCGGCGTTTTGATTATAATAAGCCGGCCGTTGCCGCTATTTCCTCTGTCTTGTGGTGTAACGCTGTTTGGGACTTCTGGGACTTTCCGGCAAAGACAGTGCAATCAGTCCCTGTTCCACCAGGGGAGTAACATAGGTCATGATGGCATAGGGAACGGACTTAATATTCAGGAAATTTGCTATTTCCTGCCGGCAACGGGGAATCGTGCAAAAATGTAGCAGTTTATCTTCGATTGTACCGCAGATTTGGTCTGTAACAGGTTCTATATTCTGCGGAGGAGACATTTGAAGCTCTTTATGGAAGCAGACCACAAAGGTGCCGCGTTCATCTCGAAATTCCGGTTCTGCCATTTGTGCCCGTTCCAGTTCCCGGCGTATAGTAGGGATACCGGAGTAGCGGTTTTCTGTCTCGCCCAAGGCTTCCATAGCGACAGCCAGCACCGGATTGCGGGTATCAGCCTGAACCTTTCCAAGCTGTTCAATTCGCAGCCTGCCATACAGTCCGCCGGGGCTTCGTATCTCGAACCTGTCCTCAAATAGAAGAAGCTGAATGGGCATTCCCTCCGTTTGGGGGCTATAGTCCCTATGAATTAAGGCATTAAGAATAGCCTCCCTTACAGCGGTCATTGGATAATCCTCCCGGTCGGCACGTTTGCCGGTTTCAGGGTCAATGATAGTTTTTATGCGGATATTTTTCCTGACAAAGGCCAATGCTTCTTCCAGCATTTGTGTCAGAGTTCCTTCAATACGACGATTGTCCAGAAAACGTTCTCCCTCCGGGCCAAGTTGACCTACCTCCGTTCCGGGTACAGAGACTGCCGTAATGCACAGCTGGGGAAAATATCCCTGTGGGAAGATGCCGAACAGCAAAACGGCGGCCAGCGTCGGAGTACTCTCGCGAGTCAGGCCTACCAGTTCGCAGATATCCTCTGTTTTCAGTCTGGACAGATTGGGGCGTCCGGCTTTGAGATTTCCAAGGTATTGCTCCAGCCTGTCATTATCAAGGGTATTCCAGACAGCCTGTGTAACAGGGCGGATATCATCCTGATACTTGCGGCGGAAGGCTTCATAGCGGTAAATTTCATACTCCGTCATTGGCTGGTCAGCGTCGCCTACCCGCACGTAAGCCCCTTTTAACCGTCCCTTTCCGGCATAGAAACAGGGTCGGTCTGTTAAATCAATGCCGGGAATTTCGGCAGATACAAAAACCTTCCTGTCCTTCAACAGTGTTGTGAAGACCGGGCGGACAACAGGCGTCATCTGGTTACATTGTTCTGTAATATGCTTCATCAGGTTCTGGGCGTCATAGACGCCGACCGGTGCGAAATCATGTTGCTCATCTACGCCGAATAGAATTATCCCACCTTCATCCTGATTGGAAAAACTGGACAAAGTGTCATAAAGACGGGCAGGGCAGCCCTGGGACGCGGCTTTCAGCTCCAGAGTTTGTGTTTCGGCTTTCAAAGCCTGCGCATGGTCAAGCAGGTTCTCTAATTCAACTGGCGTCATTGATATCACCTCAATTTCTCAAAAGAAAGTTAAATAATTTGAGTTTGTTTTTGGGGTTGTGAAAATTAATTTGAGATTCTTAAAAAATTTAACTTTCTATTTAACTTCCTTCATTGTAAATCAAAAATATTGATAAAACAAGTAAAATATAGAAATAAAAATTGACAGAAACCTATGTCTTGCCATTTTCAATTTTTTCCTGTATGTTTAAATCATAAAAGCGGATTTTTCGGGAGGAATACATGTCATGAAGGCAATTGGCATCGATATTGGAACAACAACTATCAGCGGAGTGATAGTTGACGCGGAAAGCAGAGCGGTTGTGCTCGCAAAGACAATCGAGAACGGCAGCTTTATAAAGACAGAGCATGAATGGGAGCGGATTCAGGACGCGGAGCTCATCATAAAAAAGGCAAAGGAATTGCTGGACGAGCTGCTTGCCGGCTGTGACGATGCGGTATCTGTCGGGCTCACCGGGCAGATGCACGGGATTTTATATGTGGATGAAAAGGGAAAATGCATCAGCCCCCTTTATACCTGGCAGGACGGGCGGGGAAATCTGCCGGGACCTGACGGGAGGAGCCTGGTGGAGGAGATTTATGAAAAGTATCAGGTAAAAACCGCCTCCGGCTACGGAATGGTGACCCATTTTTATAATTTGAGAAATTACCGGGGGTTCGGAACGGAGGGGAAGAAAGAGGAAAGCGCTTTAATTTCCGGGAAAAGGAATGTATCGGGGGAAGCGGCCTCCTTATGTACCATAGCCGACTATTTCGGGATGACGCTGACGGGGCGGCGTAAGCCTCTGATACACACCAGCATGGCGGACAGCCTTGGATTTTTTGATGGGGAAAAAGGAACGTTTCGAAAGGATATGATTACGGCTTTTGGGAGGGCGTGCCGTCAGCCCGGCGTTATGATGGCAGGGGAAAAAGCCTCCGCAAAACTGCCGGAGGGGATATTCACGGAGATACTGCCTGAGGTGACAGGTGAGCTGGCGGTGCTTGGAGAGTACCGGGGAATTCCCGTGACGGCGGCGTTAGGGGACAGCCAGGCCAGCTTTCTTGGCTCGGTGGGAATGGAGGAAGGCGCGTTTTTGGTGAATATGGGAACAGGCGGGCAGATTTCGGCGATTTCGGACAGTTACTGCAAGGCGCCGGGTATTGAGGCGAGACCTTATCTCAACGGAAAATATCTCCTTACAGGCGCGTCTCTTTGCGGGGGCAGGGCTTATGCCATTCTGGAAAGCTTTTTCAGGAGCTATCTTTCCGCGGCATGCGGGGAGCAAAAGGAAGAACAATACAAGGTCATGGAAAAGCTTGCGGAAAAAGGCTTTGCAGGGGAAAAGACAATGAAGGTGGTTACTGCTTTTCGGGGAAGCAGAGTAAATCCGGGGCTTCGGGGGAGCATCAGCGGAATCGACGAGGATAATTTTACCCCGGAAGCGATGGTCTGCGGAGTGCTCGAGGGCATGGCGCGGGAGCTTTTTGAGTTGTACGGACAGATTCATGCAATAACGGGACTTGAAGCAAAGCGTCTTGTGGCTTCCGGGAACGGACTTCGGAGAAACCGGATTCTGCGTGAAATATTCAGCCGGATGTTTGAGGCGGAGCTGACGCTGGCGCCTTATGAGGAGGAAGCCGCATACGGGGCTGCGGTGGGAAGTCTCCTGCCGTAACGCGGTTTCCCTCTGCCTGCCCGAAGCCGAACTGACAGGGTATAATCATATTGCAGACAGTCAGCGCATTATTGTATTGTTTTCCGTACATTCTTGCATTTCACAAAAACCTATGCTACTATTTTTAACGGACAGTATCAAAGAAACTGAACTGTACCAGCGCATACATAAAGTAAATAAGCGAATTCTTATATCAGATGGCTGCACCGACGGGCGGCACATTTCCATATAAGGGTTTTCCATTGTATGTCTGGACAGTAATATGCCCGGGCTTTTTTATTTTAAACGTTACGCAGAGAGCCGGACGGCGCATCCCTGCCTGATTGGCGGATGCCGTGACAGAGAGGAAAAGCCGGGCGCTGAAAGGAGAATCATTATGGAAATCACAGGAAGCATCAGCGAAGTAAGAGCGCAGGTAAAGGAATGGAGAAAGCAGGGACTGACGGTGGGGCTTGTGCCCACCATGGGTTATCTGCATGAAGGGCACAAAAGCCTGATTGACAGGGCGGTTGCGGAAAATGACAGGGTAGTGGTCAGCGATTTTGTCAATCCCATACAATTCGGAGTAAACGAGGATTTGGCGACCTATCCAAGGGATATCGAGGCGGATAAGCGGCTTTGCGGCGAAGCGGGGGCAGATTTGATTTTCCATCCCGAGGCGGAGGAAATGTATGCGCCGGATTTTTCAACCTATGTGGAAACGGAGAAGGTAAGCAAGGGACTGTGCGGCAGGACGAGGCCCACTCATTTCCGGGGCGTATGCACGGTGGTGTGCAAGCTGTTCCACATTGTGATGCCGGACAGGGCCTATTTCGGGCAGAAGGACGCGCAGCAGCTGGCGGTAATCCGCCGGATGGTGCGGGATTTGGACATGGATATCCAGATTGTGGGCTGTCCCATTATTCGGGAGGCGGACGGACTGGCTAAGAGCTCAAGGAATACCTATTTAAATAAGGAAGAAAGAAAAGCGGCGCTGGTACTCTCAAGGGCGGTTTTTTACGGGGAAAGTATGATAAAAAACGGCGAGAGGGACGCCGAAGCTGTCCTTGAGGCAATGCGGGGGCTGATAGAGGCGGAGCCGCTTGCAAGGATTGATTATGTGGAAATGGTGGATGCGGACAGCATACAGCCTCTTGCAAGGGCGGCGGGCAGAGTTCTCGTGGCCGTGGCGGTCTATATCGGGAGAACCCGGCTGATTGACAATTTTATTCTGGAAGTATAGAGCACGCAGGATGCGAAAACAGCATATCGGGTAACGGGAGAGGAGTGAAAATTATGATTCTTGAAATGTTAAAGAGTAAAATCCACCGCGCCACAGTCACTCAGGCGGAGCTCAACTATGTGGGAAGCATTACCATCGACGAGAGCCTGATGGCGGCGGCGGGAATTTATGAATATGAAAAGGTGCAGATTGCGGATGTGGACAATGGAGCCAGGTTCGAGACCTATGTGATTGCCGGGGAAGCCGGGAGCGGAACCATCTGCTTAAACGGGGCTGCAGCGCGCATGGTTTCCACGGGAGACAAGGTCATTATCATGTGTTATGCGGGCATGACGCCGGAGGAGAGAAAGGAAAATCCTCCGAAGGTGGTTTTCGTGGATGAAAGCAACCGGATTACGTCCGTGGCGCGTTATGAAAAGCACGGGATGCTGAAAGCCTGACGAGAGGCTTTTATCATGGAGGGATAAGATGGAAAAAATAAAAAAGATGTGCGGCTTTCTGTCATCGAATATTGCGGTGCTGATTATCATATTTTCTGTAATTGCATTTTTTTATCCGAAGGGATTTTCATGGGCGACCAGCTATACCACATGGTTTCTCGGGGCGGCAATGTTCGGCATGGGGCTGACGATTAAAACGGAGGATTTCAAGGTTGTCTTTACAAGACCAAAGGATTTGTGCATCGGATTTGTGCTTCAATACACCGTCATGCCCCTTACGGCTTTTGCGCTGGCAAAGGCGTTCGGACTTTCCGCCGATTTGGCGCTGGGCGTTATTTTGGTGGGGTGCTGTCCGGGCGGAACGGCAAGCAACGTGATTACCTATGTGGCGGACGGCGACGTTCCCCTTTCCGTGGGTATGACGATTGTGTCAACCATACTCGCCCCGGTATGCACGCCGGTGCTGGTATATCTTCTGGCAGGGTCATGGGTGGAGGTGTCGCTCCTTACCATGATGATGTCCGTGGTGAAAGTGGTTCTTCTGCCGGTTCTTCTGGGCATACTGATTTACCGGCTGTTCCCGAAGCAGATAGACGCGGTCCGGGAGCTGCTTCCGCTGGTGTCAGTGGTCGCCATTGTAATGATTATTTCCGGGATTGTGGGAAGCAATGCGGAGAAAATCGTAACCTGCGGAGCATTGGTGATGGTTGTGGTGGCGATTCATAACGTGGTGGGATTGTGCCTTGGAACAGGCGTGGCAAAGCTGCTGAAGCTGGAGGAGAGAAAGGTGACGGCAATCGGGATTGAAGTGGGTATGCAGAACAGCGGCCTTGCGATTTCCCTTGCCACGGCTAATTTTGCGGCAAATCCGCTTGCCACGCTGCCGGGCGCGATTTTTTCCGTGTGGCATAATATTTCGGGGAGCGTCTATGCGGGGATTCGCAGGAAGATGGTCCGGCATTAATCTTACAGATATTGACAGAATAAAAGAGTAACGGCAAAATAAGAGTGCAAATCCGATTAAAAGTTTAAAGGGATTGCACTCTTTTTGATTGTTTCACCCCCAATTTTACAGGCGAAAGGAGCAGTTATGAAAATCGACCGGCTGATAGGCATTTTATCTGTGTTATTGCAGAAAGACAGCGTTACAGCCCCGTATCTGGCGGAGCAGTTTGAGGTTTCCAGACGGACAATCAACCGCGACATAGAGGACTTGTGCCGGGCGGGAATCCCGATTGTGACAAGGCAGGGAGCGGGCGGCGGTATTTCCATCATGGAAAATTATAAAATAGAAAGGGCGCTTCTGACCAACGGGGAAATGCAGGATATTCTGGCGGGGCTGCGCAGCCTTGACAGTATCAACGGAACCAACCGCTACGGACAGCTGATGGAAAAGCTCTCGGTGGGTTCCTCGGATTTTATGACGGGAAACCAGTCGGTACTGATTGATTTATCCTCCTGGTACAAGGCGTCTCTGGCGCCGAAAATCGAACTGCTTCGCAGCGCCATTGAGGGCTGCCGGAAGTTGGCGTTCTTTTATTATTCTCCCTGGGGGGAAAGCGAGAGGGTGATTGAGCCTTACTATCTGATTTTCCGCTGGTCGAACTGGTACGTGTGGGGGTGGTGCGAGAGGCGTGAGGATTTCAGGCTTTTTAAGCTGAACCGGATGGATGGGCTTAAGGTGTCCGGGGAGACTTTTACCAGAAGAAACGCCCCGCTGCCGGAATTGAAAAACGAGCAGATTTTTCCCGGAGGGATTCGGGTGAAGGCCCTGTTTGACAAAAGCTGCAAATGGCGGCTGGTGGAGGAATTCGGCCCTGACTGCTTTAAGGAGCAGGAGGACGGAAGGCTTTTGTTTCATGCGGATTATACCAACAGGGAGGAGCTTGTCACCTGGCTGTTGACCTTCCGGGAGAAGGCGGAGCTTTTAGAGCCTGTGGAATTGCGGGAGGAACTCTGTATGTCTTTGAGGAAAATACTGGAGGTTTACGGGAACGGAAACGGTTCTGGTTCGGAAATGCAGGGCTTTAATTAAAAAAGAATCCTATATACGAGAGGAAGCAATCAATAAATTAAATGAATTTATGAAAGATATTATTTCTGATATAGAATCTCAAAAATTGGGGTTAAATATCAGAGATATAACAAAAATGGCGGTAAACATAGCAAGAGACAAATGGTTAAATGACTGTGGACAATATGGGTTATGCTATTTTGTACTGGAACAGGAGGCAACGTATCAATGAAAATAAACAATGATATATTAGTAGATTTCAAATCAAATGAACCTGTAACTGAAGAAGAAATTGAAGCCAGAGACTTAATGGAAGCACGCGCTGAAGAAATAGGAATTTCGTTAACAACATATGACGGTGAGGAAGAAGATTCAGCGTACGATAATCCATATGCGTTGGAAGCTTTAAGGTATATAATCACAAATAAAGAAATTCCTGAAGAATTGAAAATTAAAATAAAGGAATTTGAAAACGATAACAACGGATAACAAAATATCAAAATGTAAAAAAGTCATGGGCAGTTTCATGACTTTTTTATTTATGATAAGGTCAGTTTACGAAACATGACACACCATTGACATGTTTTATATGATAAACTCTATCTGTAAAACAAATAAATAAGGAAGGAGTAACAAGAAATGCCCTTTGATTACAAGAAAGAATACAAAGAATTTTATCTGCCTCCGAAAAAGCCCCATATCATAGAGATTCCCGCCATGAACTATGTTGCGGTCAGGGGGAAGGGCGACCCCAACGAGCCGGAGGGGGAATACAAGGCGGCAATAGGTCTGCTTTATGGAATCGCATTCACCGTCAAGATGAGTTATAAGGGAAGCCACAAAATCGACGGATACTTTTCTTATGTGGTTCCGCCCCTTGAAGGCCTGTGGTGGCAGAAGGGATGCCGGGAGATTGATTATTCCTGTAAGGAAAACTTTGAGTGGATTTCCATGATTCGCCTGCCGGAGTTTGTGACAGGGGAGGAATTTAAGTGGGCTGTCCGTGAGGCGGAGCAGAAGAAAGGCGGCGATTTTTCCAAAGCGGAATTTTTTACTTATCATGAGGGGCTCTGCGTACAGTGTATGCATATCGGAAGCTACGATAAGGAACCTGACACCATCAGGGGGATGGATGAATATGCGGCGGAAAACGGCTATGCCGGCGATATTTCCGGGAGCCGCTTTCACCATGAGATTTATTTAAGCGACCCCAGGAGGGCGGCGGAAGAAAAGCTGCGCACGGTTATCAGGCATCCGGTGAGGAAAATCGGAAGCTGAAATATCTTTCCTTGCTATTTTCGGCTTTGCAGTTCATAATAAATAAAAATGAACTGCAAAGCCGAAATTTGCGAGGTGCCTTATGAAAACAGAACAGATTGCCTGTGGAATGGCAATAAAAACAAAACTTCCAATAGGGATTGAAAACTTTGAGGAAATACGTACTGCCGGGTTTTATTATGTAGATAAGACCGGCCTTATCAGAGACTTACTTGAGAACTGGGGAAAAGTGAACCTGTTTACCCGCCCGAGGCGATTCGGGAAAACACTGAATATGAGCATGCTGAAATGCTTTTTTGAGCAGGGATGCAGTAAGGCGCTTTTTGACGGACTGGAAATCGCAAAGGAAAAAGAGCTTTGTGAAGAATATATGGGGAAATTTCCAGTTATCTCCGTGAGTCTTAAGGAAGTGAGAGGGAAGAGTTTTGATACAGCCAGACAAAAATTGCGCTCAATTATAGGGAATGAGGCTCTGCGGTTTTCTTTTCTTGCGCAGAGCGGACGTTTGTCGGACATAGAGCGTCGGCAATATAAAAAGCTGATTGAATTAAATGACAAAGGCGAGTTTGCAATGTCGGACGGACTGTTGGAGGAGAGTTTTCTGCGGCTCTCACAGTTTTTGCAAAAGCATTATGAGAAGAATGTAATTGTGCTCATTGATGAGTATGATGTACCGCTTGATAAGGCATATCAGGCGGGGTATTATGATGACATGGTGGACTTGTTAAGAGGCATATTCGGACAGGCATTTAAGACAAATGACAGCCTTTATTTTGCGGTACTTTCAGGATGTCTTCGGATATCCAGAGAAAGTATTTTTACCGGCTTTAATAATTTTAATGTCATGACAATCAAGGATGTTCATTTCAATGAATATTTTGGATTTACGGACAGGGAAGTCAGGGATATTCTTGATTATTATGACAGGACGGAAAAATATGAAATAATTAAAGAATGGTATGACGGTTATAAGTTTGGAGATTTGGAAATCTATTGCCCATGGGATGTGATTAACTATTGTTATGCATTAAAGATGAACCCGTTGGCCGAGCCGCAGAATTACTGGGTAAATACCAGCAGCAATGATATCATAAAAAGGTTTGTCAGCAAAGCAAATTCGACGACCAGAAACGAGATTGAGGTTTTAATTCAGGGAGAGAGTATCAGGAAAGAAATACGGCAGGAGCTGACTTACAGGGATTTGGATTCTGATATTGATAATCTTTGGGGGCTGCTTTTTACAACGGGTTATCTGACCCAACATGGACAGGATAAGGACGGCAGAACCGGACTTATCATCCCGAATAAAGAAGTGCGCATGATATTCATCAGACAGATACAGGAATGGTTCAGGGAGGAAACCGTAAGAGATGGCGTAAAGCTGGAAAGCTTTTGTAAGGCGTTTTTGGAAAATAATGTATCAGTAATTGAGGAAGGCTTTACCTCTTATTTGAAGAAAACCATCAGTATCCGGGATACAAGTATAAAAAAGAGTATGAAGGAAAATTTCTATCATGGGATATTGCTGGGACTGTTCGGCCATATGGATGACTGGACCATTATGTCAAACGCAGAGTCAGGAGAAGGGTATAGCGATATCATTGTGGAGGTTGAGGATAAGGAAATCGGTATTGTAATAGAACTGAAATATGCTGAAAAAGCAGAATTTGATACGGGATGCAAAGAAGCATTACAACAGATTAAAGACATGAATTATGAGGAAGTGCTTGTCAGGGACGGCATGCGGACGATTTACAGGTATGGGATTGCATGCTATAAAAAGCGGTGTAAGGTTATTTCAGGATAGATTTTATATGCGGCAAAAATACTAATATGCAATGAAGGAAAAGCATTGTCGGGCAGCAAGCCTTTTTCGCAGGGGGAGTAAGAGATGCTCAAAATCGCCATATGTGATGACGAAGGCTATTTCAGAAAATTTATCAGAGAAATTTTAACCGGCTATATGGACCGGAACGGGGGGATATATGAAATTGACGAATTTGCGTCGGGAAAAGAGTTTGTTGACCTTGGGATAGAGCTTATCGGATATAAAATTGTTTTTCTGGATATCAATATGGACGACATGGACGGCATGGAGGCGGCGCAGAAAATCCGGGAAGTCAGCAACGATATTTTTATAGTCTTTGTGACGGCCTTTGTGAACTATACCATTGAAGGCTACAAGGTGGACGCCGTGAGATATATCGTGAAAAACAACGTCAACTTTTCGGAACAGGTTTACGAATGCATGGACGCGATTTGGGCGAAAATGAATTACGTGGTTAAAAAGAAGACCTTTCATTTTAACGAGGGTACAAGAAATATTTCTCTGGAACGCGTGCTTTATATAGAAAGCCGTCTGCATAAGCTGGAATTTTATATCATGGAGGATAAGCTGGGCAGGTATTCCCTGTACGGCACGTTAAACGATATGGAGAGGGAGCTTGCGGACGATGCCTTTGTGCGGATTCACCAGAGTTATCTGGTCAACATGAAATATATTGAGAGTGTGAGCCGTTACAAGGCGGTGTTGAGTAACGGCGTAAGCCTGGAGATTCCAAAGGCGCGGTACAGGCAGGTCGAAGAAACCTATGTCGCATACAGGGGAGAAATATAAATGCTTGATTACATAACGGGATTTGGACTGACGATATTTGAGATGCTTTCCTGTAAAATATTCTTTGAGGCATTCGGGAAAAAGAGGAAGGAAAAGGATTTCCTCTGGGAGTCGGGGATAGTTTTCGGCTTGATTGTTTCAATGTATTTTATGACAGAGTTATTTTATAATCACTTTCTTGCAAAACAGATTGTAGCTATCATTATCATTTCAGAGTTTATGACTCTGTATTTAAAGATTCATTTGAGGAAAGCGCTTATTTTATCATTGCTATTTGAAGGACTGTTGCTTTCAATAGATTATTTTACGCTATGGCTGAATGTACTGCTTTTTCACAGTATTACAGAAATTAGCGAATCTCATTATGTAGGAGGGCTTCTGGTAGCAATTCTGGCGAAAATAATTCTGTTTATGGCAGTTTTAATGATTAGGAAAAGAATCGGAACTAAATCGTTACCGGTGATGGCAGAGCGGGAATGGCTTCGGGTTGTGCTTTTTCCCGTTTTTTCGATATTTACCGTTATTGCGCTTTTGATTACGTCCGGCAATATTGAGAACCAGAGGCAGGAAAGCGTATTTCTGGCGATAGCATTCTGTCTGGCAGGTATGAACATTGTTGTATTTTACATGATAGAGGATATTTTGAAGCGGGAAAACAAGATTCATGAAAATGAGATTTTCAGGATACAGGTGAAGAATCAGACCGATATGTATCGTTCCATCTCGGAGAATTTTGATAAACAGAGGAAAAAAGCACATGAATTTAAAAATCAGATTATGTGTATCGAGTCGCTGATAAGCAAAAAGAATTACGACGAACTGGAGGAGTATGTCAGAAAGGTCAGCGGACGTTTAAGAACGGAGCCGGATTATATCAAAACAAATAATATTATAGTGAACGCAATTCTGAACAGCAAATATCAGGAAATGTTGGATAAAAAGATACTGTTTATCTTCAAAATCAACGACTTGTCCGGGCTGAATATCAGTGACGAGGATATCGTAATTATATTGTCAAATCTGCTGAACAATGCGATTGAGGCTTGCGAGAGATGCACGGACAGGAAATATGTAAAAATGAAGTTTATGAAAGAAAAAGACAGCACTGTCATATCGGTAAGAAATCCGTATGAGGGAGAGCTGATTATTACGGACGGAGAAATACAGACCTCCAAAAAGCAGGAGACGGCGGAGCATGGTGTCGGTATAAAAAATATAATTGATGTTATAGAAAGATACCAAGGGTCTTACGTTATGCGGAATGATGGAAGTGAATTTTACTTTTCGGTTGTGATACCGTGCCGCGAAAGCTTCTGAGGGGTCATTTTCTGCAATAAGAGGTCATTTTCTGCAACAGGTATTGATTTTGATTCATTTGAAATTATACTGAATTCAGCAGGAGGTGGGATTGGCTGTGAAATATTTAAATTTTTCAAGGAAAACCGTAGTAGTGTTGAGCGTTTATCTGGGTGTGATTATTCTGTGCGGCATGTTTTATTCTGATGTTTCAGACAGAGTAAACGATAATGCAGGAGCCGTAACGTATACGTCACCCGAATTAACGCCTTTACAGCGGCAAAAGTATGAGAGTGAAATCAGATTAAAAGAAGAACTATTGGATTTTGACGAAAATATCGTTGATGCTTCAATATATCTGGGAACTTCGGACAATGAAATTACCAGTGCGGCAATATTTATTGTAAGCCGTGAGGAAGTTACGAATGAGGATGAGTTAATGTCGCTGGCATCGGAAAGCCTTGACCTTGATGTGGAGAATATCAATATGATATCCATGGACGTTGAAACATATATTTCGGGGAAATAAGGACAGTAAGCAAATAAGGGGGAGGGGAAGCCTTTGAAGAACGACAGGAAGGTATATATTAAAGCAATATGTATACTGCTGGTTGGTATAATCGGGTATGTGTCGCTGCAAATGGTGCCATATGTTATTAAGAACATGCAATAAACGCATTATATCGACTTAAAGGAAATCTATCGAAATAAACAGTATAATAGGCAAAAATCCCACCGGACAACAGGGCAGAGAGAGGAGAAAAACATGGCAATCAGCGGAATCGGAACCAGTTGTACCTATATCTACAATTTACAGACCGGAAAGCTGTCATCAAAAGACGGAACGAAAGACCCCTTTGTGGACTATTTTAATGGCGACCGGTCAGACGAAACAAAAAGCCAGTTAAACGGATTTGATGCATGCCGAAAAGAGGATATAATAAGCATGGTTGAGGTTCTTAACAAGGTTTTCAATGATGCCAACGGCTGTGAATATGAGATATCGGACGAGATTGTTGATGCAGTAACCGCAACTTATTCGGTAAACGGAAAAAAGGTTTTTACCTCTTATAAAGCTGTGGCCTATACTTATGAGGAACTCAGGGGATTAAATTCCACAGGCCCCTATAAGACGCGCCAGTCCAAAGGCTATAACCCGGAGGATAACAGTATTAACATTGCGGTAGGGGATGTAATCAATCTGGGGAACGGCTACAGGCTGACCGTGATGGAGGACAGCATTTACGGCGAAGGCTACGGGCGGGGGAACGTCGAAGACGATAAAAAAATGCACCAGCTGGTTTATGGCTTAAACGCCCTAATCCGTTTTGCAGACCAGCAATGGTTTTCCAGCCTGATAGATAAGGAAAGCACGCCCATGCTGCTGGAGCTTCTAAGGGAGCTGGGGGTGGATACCAGCAGAGAATTTACCATTAACGAGACAAAATGCGAAGTGGTGAACGGGAGGATAAACGAAGTCGGAAACCGTTTTGTTGTGCCCAATTCCGTCTTTAACAAGGCGGCAAAACGGTATGAGGAGCTGATGTATCAGCCGCTTTCCAACCGTAAATAAATTGACATCTGCCTGTAATCTGCAGTCCGGGAATCTGTTTTCAGGTTTCCGGGCTTAATTTATGGTATCTTTTCCGGTTCCCTGTTAATTCTCACAGCCGGATAAACCGGTATTCCCCTTAATTCAACATAAATATTGAGAACATATTCACATACAGACTGCCTGTATGTTATGATATCGGTATTAACTCACAAGGAGCAAATGAACATGAAGCACAAAGACCATTATAATGACGACTATATTTTCAGTTTTTCCCAAAAGATACATTCAGTGATGCCGGACTTTGATGACAAAGCCTTCTGCTACGCCTTAACTGGCAGGCTGGACGACAAGGAATTGTTTGCAAGGCTTGACTGTATTGTGGACGCCATGCAGGAAAACATGACGGATGATTATTCAAAGAATATCCGGGCATTTTTTGATATGCTGGGACCTGAACTGGAAAAGCCGGAAGGGATGTTAAATTTGGGGTGGTGGCTATGGCCTGTGGGCAGATATGTTGAACGGCATGGAAACGAGGACTGGGCCTTATCGCTTTCGTTTTTAAAAGAATTGACGAAAAGATTTACCGGAGAGTATGCTGTCCGTCCCTTACTGCAGAAGCACCCGAAGGAAGTAATGGACGAACTGATAAAATGGACGTCTGATAAAAATGTTCATGTCAGGCGGCTTGCAAGTGAAGGAGTCAGAATCCGTCTGCCCTGGTCGCAGAAATTATATGTTGCGCTGGATGAATTTGAAAGATATACAACTATTCTTACCAACTTAAAAGACGACCCGGAAAAATTTGTCCAGAAAAGCGTGGGGAATAATCTCAACGACCTGTATAAGGATGCCCCAAAGAAGGCGGATTTTATAATTGCACAATGGGAGAAATCGGGGAATAGCAAGGCTCAGGATTGGATTATCAGGCACGGAAGAAGAAATCAGAAATAAGCGGCGCTCCGTTTTTGGGAGAAGAAACCGACAGAGAATGATTTTCAATAAAACGAAAAATTAAATGGAACATTCAGTATTTTTTTGGTATAATTGTGAAAAGAAAAGATTTAACGGGAGGAAAATAAGGTTGCCGGAAGTAATGCATAAAGACAGGCTAAATGCAATAGAACATTCTGAAATGCTGTCAGCTGAAAAACTGTTGAGCCGTCAGATTATAACAATATACCATGGAAATAAAAAGGAAGACCTGATACCTGAATTTGGTTTGGGCAGTTCAGATAATGATTATGGAAAGGGGTTTTATACAACACCGGGCATAGAATTAGCAAAAGAGTGGGCATGGGGGATTTCATCTGCTATGATGAATTCTGGTTAAATAAAGATATGGAAAACATGGGATATTTTTTTGAGTATTGTGATAAATACTGTAAAGAGATACTGGAAGACAATACCTTTATTTTAGATAAAGAAAGGTTTATCGAAGCATTCATGAAATCTGACTGCAGAGCGCTCATGGAAATAGGCCACCCAACGTTGCTGTCACAGGCGGCATATGACACTGTAAAGAACTTTATACAGGTGGATAATAACAATGATATCGAGGCATTTCGATTTAAAGGCGGACAGCCTGAATATAAGCATATGCAGTTATACCGGACAGTAACGGAACCGGAACGGGGGAAATATGGAAAACCGCACAAAAAAGAAATTACCGATTGGAATTGAAGACTTTGAAAAAATCAGGACAGAAAATTTTTATTATACCGACAAGACCGGTCTCATTAAAGAGTTGTTGAATAATTGGGGACAGGTAAATCTATTTACCCGCCCAAGAAGATTCGGAAAGACCCTGAATATGAGCATGCTCAAAGCCTTTTTTGAAACCGGCTGCAGGCGGGAACTCTTTGAGGGGCTCGAAATTGCCGGTGATAAGGAAAAATGCCAAAAATACATGGGGCAGTTTCCGGTCATTTCTATTTCGCTTAAGGGAGTAAACGGAGATAATTACGCCACGGCACGCGCCATGCTGTGCTCTCTTGTGGGGACGGAAGCCATGGGATTTCAGTTTCTTGCGGAAAGCGATAAGCTCACAGAGGCGGAGAAAAAGCGATACGGGCAGCTTATAGCGGTAGACGATAAAAATCAGACCGGCTTTCTGATGTCGGACGCGGTTTTGATGGAAAGCCTGCGAACGCTTTCTGCATTACTCCAAAAGCATTACGGAAAACAGGTGATTCTGCTGATTGACGAATATGATGTGCCGCTGGCAAAGGCCAATGAAAAGGGCTATTATGAGCAGATGGTATCTCTGATTAGAGTTTTCTTTGAACAGGCTCTTAAGACCAATGAAAGCCTCTATTTTGCCGTGATGACAGGGTGTCTGAGGGTAGCGAAAGAGAGCATTTTTACAGGGCTTAACAATCTTAATGTGCTGACAATTGCAGATGTGGAATTTAATGAATATTTTGGATTTACAGATAAAGAGGTAAAAGAGCTTTTGCAGTATTATGGTCTTTTAGGGCATTATAGTACATTGAAGGACTGGTATAATGGATACCGCTTCGGAAATGTGGGCGTATATTGTCCTTGGGACGTAATTTGCCATTGTAATAAGTTGCGTGTAAACGAGACAGTTTTGCCCGGAAACTATTGGACAAACACCAGCAGTAACGACGTCGTCCGGCATTTTATAGAAAAAATTGACGACGGTCTGACGAAACGTGAAATAGAAAATCTGATTGCCGGCGAGACTGTGACGAAGGAAATCCATCAGGAGCTGACTTATAACAGCTTATATGATTCCGTGGATAATCTGTGGAGCGTGCTGTTTACCACGGGCTATCTTACTTACAGGGAAAAGCTCCCGGGAGACCTGTTCAGACTGGCAATTCCCAATATGGAGGTACGGAAAATTTTTACGAACCAGATTATGGCGCTGTTTAAAGAGAAAACCAGTAACGACAGGGATTTGCTGAATACATTTTGCGAAGCGCTGAAAAACGGAGAGGCGAAAGAGGTTGAGAGACAGTTTAACGCCTATCTCGCCAAAACCATCAGCATTCGTGATACCTTTGTGCGAAAGGATACGAAGGAAAATTTTTACCACGGAATCCTTCTGGGAATCCTCGGGCTCAAAAAAGGCTGGTATGTAACCTCCAATAGAGAGTCGGGGATTGGGTTCAGCGATATTCAGATAGAAATAGAAGACGAACAGGCCGGAATAGTGATTGAAGTCAAATATGCCCATGGCGAGGATATGGAGGCTTTATGCCGGGAAGCCCTTGAACAGATAGAAGAAAAGGGGTACGCAGACCGGCTTTATGAGGATGGAATGCGGAAGGTGCTAAAATATGGAATTGCGTGCTACAGGAAAGAGTGCAGGGTAATGACAGAGGTGTGAAACAGTATATTGCAAAATTATTCCGGGCATGTTTTTCATGCGGATGAGGAAAGCGGGGCGGTTACATTATGCCAAAAGAAATAAACAGTTAAAATTGTTAAAGCAGGCGCCAGTGTGATTTTGGACCGGGGATTCTGGGCGATGGCCGGGAGACAGGCAGCCTTTGTCACATATCAGCCCGCAAGGCGTAAAACAGCGCGTATTTTGTAGCAATAAGTATATTGTCAAATGAATATCAATTGTATATAATTGAATAAAACCATATTTGCTTAAGTTACATGACAGAAAAAGGGAAATATCGGTTCTTACCAAACAGAATCAGCGGCGGCATTTGCCGCATGTCAGGGGTGTGCAGAAGAAAAGCAACCCGGTTTTTTGCGCAGGAAAGCAGGGGAATTATGAAGAAAGGTTTGTCCATAGCAGTCCTTATTGGATTGAGTGTGGCGATGCTTTTGGGAGCGGGAAGTCCGGACGCCGGCAGCACGGGAACAGAGGAGCAAAAGCTCCTTCCGGCAAAGGCGGAAGCCGTCGGCAGCATCGCGGTAACTATGGTAAAGGATACCAATGCAAAAGGGCGCCTGATGGAAGCGGCGCAGGAAATGGAAAACAGGCGTCAGGAAGCGGCGTCAGGCTTGCAGGAGCCTGCAGAGATTTTGCCGGACAATACGGCGGAAGATGCCGTAATCAACAGTTATCTGGCGGACAGCGTGATAATCGGCGACTCCATTGTGCTTGGCTACCGGAACTACTGTATGAAAAGCGGAAACGAGGTGCTGAAAGGAATTAAATTTCTTGCCGCCGGAAGCTTCTCCGCGCATAACGCGTTGTGGCCGGTGAGCAGCGAGAGCGTCCATCCCCTTTATCAGGGGGCTCAGCGTCCGGTGTGGGAGTCGGTCGCCATGATGGGAGCCAAAAACGTATTTATCTGTTTTGGCCTGAATGATTTGAACATTGATGATGATACCATTGAATGCTACCGGCAGGTGATTGACAATATCGTTACCGCTTCGCCGGAAGTGAATATACATATTATCAGCATGACCTACACGCTTAAGGACAAGGGCGTAGGGAAGCTGAATAATGATAACATACGGGATTACAATTCCCGGCTTGCGGAAATGGCGGAGGAAAACGGCTGGGGCTTTGTGGATTTGGCAGCGCCGCTGGCGAATGAGGAAGGGAATTTAAAGCCGGAGTACTGCAGCGACAATTTTGTCCATCAGACGCCGAAGGCATACGATATCTGGACGGAAACGCTGCATGCTTACCTCGGAAACTTTCTGGCAGAGAAGGAAAATGACGGTTAACGAATTTTTTGAAAAATAAAGATAGAAAAGAGTGGGAGACTTATGAGAAAATTTATGAAATACAGGAAAACGGCTGTGCTCACAGCAATGCTTTTGGGAATTTCCCTGTTTGCGGCAGGCTGCGGCGGTGAAGACGGTAAGGCTGGCGATAGCGGCGCGGCAAATACAGCGGAGACCGAAAACAGTGACGGCGCTACGGAGGCCGCAGGCTCCACGGAATCCGCTGGTTCCGAAGAATCCACAGGTTCCACGGAATCCGCTGGTTCCGGGGAAGCAGAGGGCGCGGGAGACGCTGCGGCAAATTCACAGGAGGGGGAATCCGCAAAGGAAGTATCCGTACAGGATATTTATAAATCCGTCGGCGAGAGCACAGAGCTTCCTTCCATGGTGGAAGGCGACGACGATTTTATTTCCAACTATTACGGAATCGACCCGGCTAATCTGGATTCCTACGTATTTGCCAGTGCTGAGGATGCCACCCTTGCAACCTCTGTCATTATCATGAAAGCAAAGAGTGAGGATGCGGTGGCGGCTCTTGAAAGCTCTCTGAATACCGTGAAGGACCAGAAAGCGGCGGAGATGCAGGGATATATCCCGGAGCAGTACGACATTGTTGCCGACAGCTCCGTTAAGACGGAAGGGCTTTACGTTTATCTTGTAATTGCGGAAAATGCCGGAGATATCGAAGCCGTGATTTCGGCGGCATTGCAGTAGCATTAAATAACAGGAAGAAAGGATGAAATGAGTCGATTATGGTTTTCAGCAGTATACCCTTTCTGTTTTTTTTCCTTCCGGCATGTCTGATTTTATACTATCTTGTACCATATAAGGTGAAAAACTATGTCCTGCTCGCTTTCAGCCTGATTTTTTATGCCTGGGGCGAGCCGGTTTATATTGTGCTGATGCTTTTTGCGTCGGCGGTTGACTATACAAACGGACTTTTGATGGAGCGGTTTGGAACTTCCGCAGGACGCAGGAAGCTTTTTTTGTGCGCGTCGGTGGTGATTAACCTTTCCATGCTGGGATTCTTTAAATATGCTGATTTCCTTGTGGAGACGGTGAACGCCCTGCTTCATCTTTCCATAAAGCCTTTGGGTCTCGGGCTCCCGGTGGGAATCAGCTTTTTTACGTTCCAGACCATGAGCTACAGCGTGGATTTGTACAGGCGGAATGTGAAGGTGGAAAAAAACTATTTCACCTATCTGACCTACGTGTCTATGTTTCCCCAGCTCATTGCGGGCCCCATTGTCCGGTTTTCCACTGTAAACGAGGAGCTTCACAGCAGGCATATCGGTTGGAACGATTTTGTACAGGGGACGCTCCGGTTTATGCAGGGTCTGTTTAAGAAGGTTTTAATTGCAAATAATGTGGGGGCGCTCTGGGAAACGATAAAGGCAGCGCAGGCAGGCGCAATTTCCGCAGGAAGCATATCAACGGGAAGTATTTTGTCGGGAAACGCTTCTGCGGGAAGTATTTCCATTGCGACGGCATGGCTTGGCGCGTTATGCTTTACCCTGCAGCTTTATTTTGATTTCAGCGCCTACAGCGATATGGCAATCGGAATGGGACAGATGCTGGGCTTTCATTTCCCGGAGAATTTTCTTTACCCCTTATCCTCTGTTTCGGTTACGGATTTCTGGCGCAGATGGCATATTTCCCTGTCCACCTGGTTTCGGGACTATGTGTATATTCCCTTAGGGGGCAACCGCGCGGGCACGGCAAAGCACCTTCGGAACATGTTTGTTGTGTGGTTTCTCACAGGCCTCTGGCACGGAGCCGCCTGGAATTTCGTGCTGTGGGGGCTTTATTACGGAGTTCTTCTGACGCTGGAAAAATACGTGTGGGGAGAAAAGCTTGACAGACTTCCCAAATGGCTCCGGCATCTTTACGCAATCCTGATTGTGGTGTTCGGTTTTGTGATTTTTGTGTTTGACGATATGGGACAGCTCGGCGGCTATCTTTCCCTCATGTTTGGAACGGGCGGGAATGCACTTTTTGGCACGGAGCTTATCTGGTATGTAAAAAATTATGCGCCGCTGCTTCTTACGGCAGTTCTCTTAGCCTTTCCGCTGTATCCGTATTTAAAAAAGAAAGCGGAGAGTCTGCCGCGGTGGGGAAGGACGGTTCTATCCCTTGGCGCGGCCGTTGGATATGCAGTTTTCTTTATTCTGACCACGGCGTATCTGGTAAACGACACCTACAATCCGTTTTTGTATTTCCGGTTTTGAGAACCGCGGAGAAATAAAATGAAAGAAAACAGACCTTCAAAAATCATACAATCCATAACCGCTGTTTTCCTTGCGGCTTTCGTTCTGCTGTTTGCCGTTGCTTTCCTTATTACGGAGAAACAGGAATTCTCCGAGGGGGAGAACAGATATCTTGAAAAATTTCCCGAATTTACTTTCTCCTCTTTAAAAGAGGGAAAATACACGGAAAAGCTTCAAAGCTATCTGTCCGACCATTTTCCGATGCGGAATCTGTTTATGGGCCTAAAGGCGGAAACCGAGATTGCCCTCGGCAAAAGGGAAATCGGGGGCGTTTATATTGCAAAGGACGGCTATCTCATCGAGGATTATGCCGCCCCGAAGAACACGGACAAAATCGTGGGGCAGTTTGAAAAGTTTGCAGAAAGCCTGGAGGACGCCGAGGTTTCCCTGATGCTGGTGCCCACCGCCATCACGATTTACGGGGAGAAGCTTCCGGCCCTTGCCCCTGTGCGGAGCCAGCTGCAGACCCGGGATGAAATCTATGGGCGGCTTGATTTTTCCACAATCGACTGCTATGACGCCCTGATGGAGGCCAAAAAGGACAATGAACTGTATTACCGTACCGACCATCACTGGACAGGGTACGGCGCTTATGCCGCTTACACGGCTTACTGCGAAGCTCAAGAAATCGTGCCCCTGCCCCTTGACCGGTTTGATATCACAGAGGTTTCTACGGATTTTAAGGGAACCGTTTATTCCAAATTGAATGATGCGAAAATAAAGGCCGACACCATCACCATTTTTGAGAACCCGGAAAACCGTCTGACCGTTTACTATGAGGACAAAAAGGAGACGGCGGATTCTCTTTACAACTTTGAGTATCTGGAGAAAAAGGATAAATATTCCATGTTTCTTAACAATATTCATCCTTTTATCGAGATAACCAACGAGACGGCGGATTCCGACAAGGAGCTGGCGGTCATCAAGGACAGCTATGCCAACTGTATGGTTCCTTTTCTGGTGAACCACTACCGGAAGGTCTATGTGTTCGATACCAGATACTATAGAGGCGGCCCGAGTAAGTTCATCAATGAAAACCGGCAGATTACCGATGTGCTTCTGCTTTACAATATGAACACACTGGACAATGATACGGGAATCGGCGGGATTTATTAAAAGCAAATTCTGAGAAACTTCTTTTTCCCGATTTTCAGCACATCGCCGTCTGCTATTTCCCTGTCCATGGAGCTTTCCTTTTCCATATTTACACGGACGCCGCCCTGTGCGAGAAGACGGCGGAACTCGCTGCCGCTTGCCACAAATCCCTCCTGAACGAGAAGGGGGGAGAGGTCGCCCAGGCGGCATTTGCTACAATGAGCCGGCTCGCGGAGGGCGACAGCGTCTGCTTCAATCCGCAATACGGGAATATCCTCAGGAATCCCCTTTTGGGAGAATGCCTGATGAAAAAATTCTTCTGCGGAGCGAGTCTCCTCCGGCGTATGATACAGGGCGGTAATGGTTCTGGTCAGAAGCATCTTACAGTCTCTGGGATTTTCACCGCCGTTAAGAGCCTTTTTTATTTTATCCAGTTCGTCGGGCAGGATATCCGTTGTCAGCTCAAAATATCTGATTATCAGCCGGTCGGGCACCTCCATCACTTTCTTGAACATCACGCTGGCCTCCTCCTGAACTCCAATGTAATTTCCAAGGCTTTTGCTCATTTTTTCCACGCCGTCAAGCCCCTCCAATATGGGCATGAAAAGAGCGGCCTGGGGCTCCATGCCCAAATCCTTTTGCAGGGAGCGTCCCATTAAAATGTTGAAGGTCTGGTCGGTGCCGCCGATTTCAACGTCGGCTCTGATGGCGGCCGAATCGTAAGCCTGCATAAGAGGGTAAAAAAATTCGTGGAGCCCGATAGGCGTATTGTTAAGGTAGCGGTTCTGGAAGTCGTCCCGCTCCAGCATGCGGGCTACGGTGACGGTGGAGGCCAGCTTAAGGATTTCCTCAAGCTTTAAAAGCTCCAGCCATTCCCCGTTGTAGCGGACCGTTGTTTTCTCCGGGTCAAGCACCCGGAATACCTGTTCCTGATAGGTCTGAGCGTTTTGCATAATTTCCCTGTCGGAGAGGGCTTTGCGGCCTTTGGATTTTCCTGTGGGGTCTCCGATTCTGCCCGTGAAATCGCCGATAATAATTACTATATGGTGCCCCATGTCCTGCATCTGCTTCAGCTTCCGAAGCACCACGGCATGGCCCAAATGGATGTCCGGCGCGCTGGGGTCCAGTCCCAGCTTGACGGTGAGGGGCGTTCCCGTGCGTACAAAACGCGCCAGCTTTGCTTTCAAATCGTCTTCTCCGATTATCTGGGCGGCGCCCTGTGAGATGATGCGCATCTGGCGGGCTACTTCGTTTTTTACAGTTTCTTCGTTTACTTCTTCTAAGGGTTTCATTGTAATTCATCCTCCTGCTGCAGTTTTGCCAACCCTGTCAGGTACACCTCCGTTTCCGTCTATTTCCGGTCGCGCTCCGTATTCGGGAAAGGATTTGTACATATTCCGGGGGGGCTGATTTTTCAGAACAAAAAAACTCCCGTCCTAATACAGGACGAGAGCAAATTCTCGTGGTACCACCTGATTTCACAGACAGCTCGCACTGTCTGCCTTTTCGAGTACGGCCCTTAGGGCGTATACTCTAGCACGGTAACGGATGCGGGAACCGTCGCAGCCTACAGGGCCATGGGCCGTTTGGTGCGAAGCTCAAAGATGTATTCGCATAAAGCTTTCCATGCGCCTCTCATCAGCCGGCTGCTTTCTGTATGCTTCACTTTACGCTACTTCTTCTTATCATTGCTTTTCTAAATCGTTCATATGAAGTTGTGTGTTATTGTAACGGCAGGAGAGGAAGTTGTCAAGGGGGAGAAAAAATTTTTTTTGAAGTATGTGAAAGGAACAGGCAAGTTGCATGAGCGATAGATGCACATTCTATCAATAATATAAAATCATTGATTTTCACCATATAGTATCGTAAAATGATACTATGAGGTGAAAATAATGATAAAAACAACCGCTATGATATTAAATGAACTGAAAGCATATGCAAATCCAAAAACAAAGCTGAGCCGAATGGTACAATCAGGGGATTATTTTCCAATTGTGAAGGGTTTATACGAAACCAACCGGAATGTTGACGGGTATTTGCTTGCCGGGAGTATTTACGGCCCGTCATACCTGTCTTTTGAGTTTGCATTGTCCTATTACGGTATGATTCCGGAGTCAGTGTACACATACACTTCCGCCACTTTTGATAAAAAAAGGAAAAAAACCTTTGAAACTTCATTTGGCACATTTACTTATCAGGATGTGCCCGGCAAGGCGTATCCGTGGGGAATCAGACTTGTATTTGAGGGAGAATACTCTTTTCAGATAGCTACAAAGGAAAAAGCGGTATGTGACAAGCTGTACAATATGTCGTCTGTACACAGCATGAACGAAATGCGGCAGTTGCTGACAGATAATCTGCGTATAGATGAAGAAGAACTTGAAAAGTTGGATTTACAGTCCTTACAAATATTACAACAGAAGTATCATTCGACCAATGTAAATTTTCTGGTTAAGGTTTTGGAAAAGGAGAGAATATGAATTCGGTTATTGAACAAATGCTGCAAGGGTATAGCCTGAAAACCGTTTACGACAAAAAGAATGCAATGAAAGAAGTTATGCAGGAAATTGTTTTATGCGGGTTAAGCAGGGCAGGTTTTTTTAAGCAGGCGGCGTTTTATGGGGGTACGGCGCTTAGGATTTTTTATGGATTAGACCGTTTTTCGGAGGACCTGGATTTTTCCCTTATGACAAAAAATCCGGCTTTTGATGTGAAGGGTTATTTTCCTTTGCTGGAAAAGGAAGTAAAGGCATATGGATTGAATGTGACAATACAGGAAAAGGAGAAGACACAGTCCTCGTTTATAAAGTCGGCGTTTTTGAAAGGAAATACAAAAGAGCATTTGCTGCTGTTTTTTCATGATGAACCGATAATGGGGGTAAACCAGAATGAAATGATAAAAATCAAGTTTGAGATAGATATCAATCCGCCGGAATTTGCAGGTTTTGAGAGAAAATACCGTTTACTTCCGGGACCCTATGAAGTGAATCTGTATGATGCGCCGTCGCTGTTTGCCGGAAAGGTACATGCGGTCATTTGCAGGGCGTGGAAAAATCGTGTGAAGGGCAGAGATTTGTACGACTATGTTTTCTATTTAGCCCGGGGAACGAAGCTGAATATCCGGCATTTGGGGGAACGGTTGAAAGAGTCGGGCTATCTGACGGAAAGCGCTGCATGTACGCTGTCAGACGTAAAACAGATGCTGTCCGGGCGTTTTGAAAGTATAGATTATGAGCAGGCGAAAAGAGACGTGATTCCATTTATACGGAATAAGGATAAAATCGAGCTCTGGAGCCCGGAGTTTTTTAAGCAGATTACGGAAAATCTGCAGGTACTACCATGATAAACCCGTACTTTATATAGTGACAAACTGCGCCTTTCCGTGTTAGACTTAACTCGTACAGACCTGGCAACAGAAGAAGATAAAAATGCTTACAAAAAGCAGCCAAATGATAGAATAGCAAAGAACATTTTAATGCAAAACAGGGGGTGGAGTTATGCGTGATACCAGAATACGGCGGACAGCGGCAGCTTTCGCCGTATTGCTGATGCTTGCCGGATGCGGCAAAGCAGCGGAGGAACAGGCACAGGGAACAGCACAGGGACAGGCGAAGGAACAGGAGCGGACGGTTTCCGCGGAATTCGAGGGCTTCGGAGCGTCGGGGCTGAGTGCGGAGCAGTTAAAGGAGAGCGGCGCTGTTTTTGAGGACGGGCCGGTGGAATTTCAGGATTCGGTGACGGAAGAGATGTTGCGGAATATGCTCGGCAAAAAAGAGGGGGAGGTTCTGCGAAGCGAGCTGCAGAAGATTCACGGGATATACTGGCGTTATGACAAATACTGGTCCGATTTGCAGATGCTTGACGGAACGATTCCGAAAGAGTCGGAGGACGGGGAACGGCGGTACTGGCAGACGAAGCAGCCTTCCTCCATTGAAGATTTCGCGCTTTGCGATAATCTGCAGTGGGTTGAGTTCGGGAAGATTGAGCTGCCCTCCTTAGCGCCGCTAAAGAGCCTGACACAGCTTGAAATGATTGGGGTTCACGGCGCGTCCGCCACGAAAGAGAGAATGGACGAGCTGGCGGCGCTTCCGGCGCTTAAGGGATTTGTAATCGGAGGCGGGGGTTATACGGACTGGAGCGAAATTACGGACGGCAGCTTCCTGCTTCCGGCGGCGGAACGTCTGGTTTATCTGGAGGCCGGAGGAGAAATAAGCTGGAACACGGAGGTGCTGGCCCAGATGAAGGAGCTGGAATTACTTCTGATGTGGGAGCCGGGGGACCTCTCCTTTCTTCCAGAGCTTCCTAAGCTGAGGAAGCTGTATCTGAGCGTCGGCGACGAGATAGACGGAAGCCCGATTGGAGAGGTCGGGCAGCTGGATTTTCTGTCCATTGTGACGAGCCGGGGAAACATAACGGGAGTGACACTTGACGATTTGCGGTCTCTTAAGCATCTCCGGTATCTGGGACTTTCCTGTACCGAGCTGACGGAGGAGTATTCCAGAGAGGAGATTATAGAGGCGCTTCCGTCGCTTGAGACGCTCAATACCATGTAGATTTTCGGGGGATGAATAAATTACCATGAAAAAGCAGAAACGTTTTTTATATATCATATTTGCCGTGCTGCTTGCCATGCTTTCCTTTGGCTGCGGCGCGTCGGAGAAGGCCGGAGGAAAGCTCACCGTCTGCGCGGATGGGAACGGCTTAAATGAAATGTATTTAGGGCCGATTCTGGCGCAGTTCCAAAAGGAGCATCCAGAGGTGGAGCTGGAGGTCGTCTATCTTCCGCCGGTCAATACGATGGACAGCGCAATGATGGAGGAGCGTACGGCGGCGCTGGCGCGAACGCGCACGGAGCTGATGAGCGGTAAGGGTGCGGACGTTTATCTTTTCTTCAACCGCCCGTCGGAGGACTACGACAGCTATATGCTGTTCCCGAATCTGGAACGCCAGATTATGGGAGGCGTTTTTCACGATTTGGATTTTCTGTTTGACAATCCGCAGTTTGACAAAGAGGCGTATGTTCCGTCGCTGCAGGAGGCCGGAATATACGAAGGCAAACCGTATATTCTGCCGCTGAGCTATACCTGTCCCGCAATGATTGCAACGGCGGAGGGACTGGGGGGCAGCGGCTTTGACGAGGCGGCGGCGTCTGGGGGAACGGCGGATTATGTGAGAGAGCTGATGGCTCTGCCAAAGGAAATGCGGCCTTATCTGGACGTATCGCTTCCGTCGCTTTTGATGAACGCGCCGTCGGTGTCCCCTGTTTCCGTGCAGGAGGCGGAAATCCGGCTGGATATGCCCGCATGGCAGGATACGTTGGAACAGGCCGGACTGGTTCTGGCGGACTATGAGGGTTCTGAGGAGGATTTCTTTGCGGCAATAGATACGGAAACCTGCATTCAAAACGGAGCAGTAATTTTGGCGGGAGCCGCCGTTGACCCGGGGTATTCCCTGCGGGTTATCGAGGATGCGGGCCATACGGCCAGGCTTTTACCGATTCCCAATGAAAAGGGGAGCCTGACGATGACGCCGTGTATTACCGCTGCGGTTTCCGCGGGGTGTGAGAACACCGGCTCGGCGGCGGATTTGCTGTTGTTTTTGCTTGGGGATACGGTGCAGGGAAGCGGTACTCTGGAAAGCAGCGGGAGCGCGGCAGGGCTCATTGGCGGCGGTACGAGCTGGCCGGTGCGCCGGGGATGCGCCGAAAAAATGCTGGAGCAGCTTTCAATACAGCCGGTGCAGCCGGGAGAGATTAGCGAGATACTGAAAGCGGACTTACAGAGTATGGAAGAACGCGCGGATGTGTGCCGTCTGGCCGGTCGTTACGACGGCAGGCTTTATCTGCTGGCAAAGCCTTATCTGGACGGAGAGATGAGCTGGGAGGAATGCTATGCCGGAATCGAAAAGGAATGGTCCTATCTGGATGAATAAAGGAAAGCAAAGGGGACAGATGTCGCTGCCAAGGCGCAGAGGTCTGCTGGGCGGAATATTGTTTTTTCCGATTCTGGCCGGGACGCTTTTGTTTTTCGCGCTGCCTTTCTGCATGGTGGTGGGCTTTTCCTTTGGCTTTGGAGGCGGGCAGGCCCGTTTTGTGGGAGCTGAAAACTATTTAAAAGTGATGTCCTCTGAGTCCTTCCGTCTGGCGGCCGGCAATACCGTAAAATTCCTGGCTCTTGGCGTTCCCCTTTTGCTTGTGCTGGGGCTTTTGCTTGCGCTGCTTATACATGCCGCCCTGCCGGGGAGCCGCCTGTGCAGCCGTACGATTTTGCTGCCCCTTGTTCTGCCGATTGCAAGTATCGTTATGGTGGTGGAGCGGCTGGTTCCGTCTCCGGTTCTGGAAAGCCCCGGGGCTTTCTGGGTTCTTCTGGCATTGTACCTGTGGAAAAACTGCGGCTATATCACGGTGCTGCTTCTGGCCGGTCTGTCGCTGATTCCTGAAGAACTGTATGATACTGCGGCCATAGAGGGAGCGAACCGGCGGCAGCAGCTCTGTTACATAACGCTGCCGCTGCTTGCGCCGTCCCTTTCCTTTTCGGCGGTGCTGGGAGTGATGAATAATTTTAAATCTTATCGGGAGGCTTTTCTGATTGGCGGAAAATATCCCCATGAAAGTATTTATCTGCTGCAGCATTTTCTTAACAACAATTTTGAAAACCTGAATTATACAAGGCTGGCGGTAGCCTCTGTGCTTACGGCGCTGCCCATTGTTCTGGCGACCGTCTGTGTTCTGATTTTCCAAAGGAGGCGTTCATGAGAAAAAAGGTAAAAAATCTGCCGGGCACGCTCGTGCTTTTGCTTGCCGCGGCGGCCGCGCTTTTGCCGGTGTTTTATCTCCTGTCCGGGTGCCTCGCAAATCTGCAGGGCTTTTGGCTGACGTTCCTGCGCACGCCGGAGTATCTTTATAAATTCTGGAACAGCCTTGGAATCTGCGCTGCCATTACCGCGGGACAGCTTGCGGTGAGCTGTATGGGCGGGCTGGCGCTTGCCAAATATCCGCTTCCGTGCCGGCGTTTTCTGACAGGGTTTCTTGTGATTGTTCTTTTGCTTCCGCTGCAGGTGACCTTGATGCCGGGCTATTTGATTCTCGACAGGATGGGACTGCTTGACACCGTGTGGGCGCTGATTTTGCCGCTGGTGTTTTCCCCTTTTGGAACGGTTATCATGTGGATGACCTTCCGAAGGGTGCCGGATGAACTGGCAGATGCCGCACAGATGGACGGGGCCGGCGTTTTTACTCTTTTGTGGAAAATTATGGTGCCTGCCGGACGCAGCGGGGCGGTAAGCGTTCTGCTGTTAACGTTCGTGGACGCCTGGAATATGGTGGAACAGCCCATGGTGTTTTTGCGGGATACGTCAAAATATCCGTTGAGCGTGTTCCTTGCCTCTCTTGACAGAGAAGGATTTTCACTCAGCTTTCACAGCGGCCTGCTCTCAATGCTTCCCGCCGTGCTGCTGCTGTTTTATTATCGGGAGGAGCTGGCGGAGGGCGGCGGACTTTTGCTGGAGAAGTAACCGGAAAGGCGCGGGCAGATTTCCGCCGGAAAACAGCGGGAGAGGCGGGGGAAGACCTTGGATGGAGAAATGACGGAAGGAGGGAGAAAAATGAGCCGGGAAAAGCGTCTGACAAAAGCCCTTGCAGGGGGGCTTGCGATTGTGCTTTTCATCTGTACGGCTGCGGCGCAGCTTATCTACTGGCGGATGCTGCCGAGGGTGGACACGGTTATGGCGTACTGGGGAGAGGGCGGATTTGTCCTGCCCGCGGAAGCGTTGCATGCGAACCCCCAGGGAGACTGTGTTTACTGCATTGAAGAAAAACAGGAGCGCTTCGGGTCCAAATACTTTGTGAAAGCCGTTTTGGTGACGGTGGAGGCCCAAAACGAGGAGGAAGGTACCGTCACGGTGCGGGGAATCTACGACGATAAATGGATTTATGCCACGAGCGCGGACGCGCCGCTCTCAGACGGAGCGGAGGTAAAGCTGGCGTCCAAAGCCACAAATTAAAACAAATTTTAACACAACTGACAGTTTCTATAATGGCCCCCGTATTTTATAATAAACCTATCTATTATAAAATACGGGGGATTCATTATGAGATACGGATATTTTGACGACGAGAAACGGGAATATGTCATTGACAGGCTGGATATTCCCACCTCCTGGACCAACTATCTGGGGGTGGAGGATTTTGCCACGGTCATCAACCATACTGCGGGCGGGTACTCTTTCTATAAAAGCCCGGAATACCACCGCATCAGCCGCTTTCGCGGCAACAGCGTTCCCATGGACAGACCGGGGTATTATATTTATATCAGAGATAATGGAAACGCGGATTATTTCAGTATTTCCTGGCAGCCGGTGGGGAAGTCCTTTGACGAGGCAAAATATATCTGCCGCCACGGCATGTCCTATACCTCCTATGAATGCCGGTACAGCGGCCTTACCGCCACACAGACCATGTTTGTACCGATAGGGGAAAATGTGCTGCTGTGGGATGTGACGGTGACGAACGAGGGGGAGGGCGCGCGGGATTTAAGCCTGTTTTCCTATCTGGAATTTTCATTCCACTCTATCGCGGTGGATAATCAGAATTTCCAGATGAGTCTGTACAGCGCCGGAAGCTCTTATGCGGACGGCATTATCGAGGAAGACCTTTTTTATGAGCCGGACGGGTATCAGTATTTTACCGCCAGCTTTGAACCGGACGGCTTTGAATGTATGAGGGATAAATTTCTGGGACGCTATCACACGGAAAGCAATCCGCAGGCGGTTATAGACGGCGTCTGCGGCGGCGGCTTTGAGAAGGGCGGCAGCCATTGCGGGGCTTTGCAGAAAAATGTGACGCTTCAGCCGGGAGAGACGGTGCGTCTTGTCTATATGCTGGGAGAGGGAAACCGGGCGGCGGCGGTTCCTGTGCGGAAAAAATACAGCAATTTCGATAACGTGGACGGGGCTTTCAATGCGCTTCACGCCTACTGGGAGGACAAGTGCGGTAAGCTCCAGATAAGGACGCCCAATCAGGGAATGAATACCCTTATTAACACCTGGACGCTGTATCAGTCGGAAATTAACGTGATGTTTTCCAGATTCGCCTCCTTTATCGAGGTGGGGGGACGGACGGGGCTTGGCTACCGGGATACCGCTCAGGACGCCATGACCATTCCCCACTCCAATCCGGGAAAGTGCCGGGAGAGAATCGAACAGCTTTTAAACGGGCTGGTATCGGAGGGCTACGGACTGCATCTTTTTGACCCGGCATGGTTTGAGGAGGAGAAGAAAAGCGACGGCTTTAAGTCGCCTACGGTAATTCCCGTAGCGGAAAAGGACAGAATCCACGGACCTGAGGACGCCTGCGCGGACGATGCGCTGTGGCTGGTTCCGGCGGTGGTGGAATATATCAAAGAAACAGGGGAGATTGACTTTGCGGAAAAGGCTGTGCCCTATGCGGACGGCGGCAGCGCCACGGTTTATGAGCACCTGAAAGCGATTCTGGACTTTTCCGAAAAGCAGGTAGGGGAAAACGGAATCTGCAAGGGCCTGCGGGCGGACTGGAACGACTGCCTGAACCTGGGAGGCGGGGAAAGCGCCATGGTGAGCTTTCTGCATTACTGGGCGCTTGAGAATTTTATCCTGCTGGCGAGACATCTTGGAAAAGAGGAGGACGCCGACCATTATGAGGCTGTGGCGGAGAAGGTGCGGAAGGTCTGCGATGCGGTGCTCTGGGATAAGGAGTGGTATATCCGGGGAATTACGAAAAAGGGCAGGAAGATAGGAACCTTTGAGGATAAGGAAGGACGGGTTCATCTGGAATCCAACGCATGGGCGGTGCTTTCGGGCGCGGCAAAGGGAGAGAGGGCAAGAAAGGCAATGGAGGCCATCGAAAAATATCTTTACACGCCTTACGGCCTTTTGCTGAACACACCCGCCTACACAAAGCCTGACCCGGATATCGGTTTTATTACCAAAGTTTATCCGGGACTGAAAGAAAATTCCTCCATCTTTTCCCACCCCAATCCCTGGGTATGGGCGGCGGAATGCATTCTTGGGAGGGGTGATGTGGCGATGAAGTACTATGACGCGCTATGTCCGTACCACCAGAATGACATGATAGAAATCCGGGAGGCGGAGCCCTATTCCTACTGTCAGTTTATCAGCGGAAAGGAGCACAGCAGATTCGGGCAGGCCCATCATCCCTTTATGACAGGCTCCGGCGGCTGGGCGTATTTTTCAGCCACGCGCTATATGCTGGGCGTCAGGCCGGACTTTGACTGTCTGGAAATCGACCCCTGTATCCCTTCTGACTGGAAGGCGTTTGAAGTGACAAGAATCTGGCGGGGCGCAACGTACCATATTCATGTGGACAATCCCGCGGGGGTGATGAAGGGAAGGGCTGTTATCAGTCTGGACGGAGAAAATGTGGAGCGGATTCCCGCCGGGGAGCCGGGGAGCGTTCATGAGGTGAGGGTTATACTGCAGGCGGCGGAAACGAGGTGAAAAATGATTCGGTTTGGTACGGGCGGCTGGAGAGCCGTAATCGGAGACGGATTTACAAAGCAGAATATACAGATACTGGCAAAGGCGTTATGTGAGAAGATGAAGGACGAGGGCGTATCCGGGCATGGAATCGTCATGGGCTACGACAGACGCTTCCTGTCCAAGGAGGCCATGCAGTGGGCGGCCGTTGTCTTTGCGGCGGAGGGCGTTCAGGCTTACCTGATTAATAAATCCTCCCCCACTCCGCTTGTGATGTATTATGTGGAGAAGCACGGATTTTCCTACGGAATGATGGTGACGGCCAGCCATAATCCGGCAATCTATAATGGCATTAAGGTATTCACAAAGGGAGGCCGGGACGCCGACGAGCTTCAGACCAGAGAAATAGAGACCTATATCGCGGGGGTTCATCTCCCTGTGCCTGAGATGGAATATGACAGGGCAAAGGAGCAGGGGCTGATTCGGGAAATTTATCCCTTAAATGAATATCTGGACAACCTGATAGAGGTCATCGATATGGAAACCATCAGGGAAAGCGGGCTTAAGGTGGTGCTCGACCCCATGTACGGCGTATCTGAAACCTCCCTGCGCACGCTCCTCCAGACGGCGCGCTGCGAGGTGGAGGTGATTCATGACAGGCACGACACCTTATTCGGAGGACGGCTTCCGGCTCCCACTGTGGCAACCCTCCACATGCTCCAGACCTATGTGACGGATAAGGGCTACGACCTTGGAATCGCCACCGACGGGGACGCGGACAGGCTTGGCATTATCGACGATACGGGACGGTTCCTCCACCCCAATGAGATACTGGTGCTTTTGTACTACTACCTGAAAAAGTTCAAGGGCTGGAAGGGACCCGTCGTCCGCAACATCTGCACCACCCATGTGCTGGATAAGGTGGCGGAGGATTTCGGGGAAAAATGCTATGAGGTTCCCGTGGGATTTAAGCATATTTCCGCAAAGATGAACGAGACGGACGCCGTCATCGGCGGGGAATCCTCGGGCGGGCTTACGGTGAGGGGCCATATCAAAGGAAAGGACGGCATCTATGCGGCCATGCTCTTAGTGGAAATGATTGCCTCCTCCGGTAAAAGGCTGTCAGAAATGATTGCGGATATCGAATCGAAATACGGATTAATCGCCATGGAGGAGCGGGATTACCGTTTCAACCAGGAAAGGAAAGAGGAGATTCAAAAGCAGCTTCTGACGGACAAAAAGCTGCCGTCGCTTCCCTTTGAGACGGAGAAGGTAAGCTACCTGGACGGCTCCAAGGTTTATTTTAAAAACGGCGGCTGGGTGATTGCAAGATTTTCGGGGACAGAGCCTTTGCTGCGCGTCTTCTGCGAAATGCCAAGCCCCAAGGACGCGGCCAATATCTGCGGAATTTATGAGAGATTTCTTAAACTGAACGGATGAGGTTTGCAGGACGGGAGGGAAATTACATAGAGTTTCCCTCCCCTTTGTGGTAAAATAAATTTATGAAAAAGCAATTTTTATATCCAAAGAAAAAGCGTACTTCTCTGCGCTCCATACTCATCGGAATCCTGGCGGCGGCGTGGATGATTCCCATTGCGGTGTTCACCTGGTTCATTTTTTACCATTATCAGAGAGCGTATGCGGAGAAGTCCGATAACCTGATTCGGAACGCGGTGGAGGTGTCCGCTGTTTTAATCGAGACGGATATTGACGAGGCAGTTACCAAGAGCAGGAAGCCCAGCTATGAGGGGGAATGGGAAAGCGGCTACATGGGATATCTGCGGGGCAATACCCGCCGGAATGTATATCTGGCTTCCATCAAGAGCTCCCTGATTTCCAAATACTATATGGACAACCAGATAGCCAGGTATGCCTTTTATCTGGAGGGGGACGAAACTCCGAGCTGCTATTCGGCAAAGAACGGCTATAGCTACGGCGACTTCCTGAAATATGTCCAGCCTGTGGCTCTTGATTTGGCGGGGAGGGATACCAGCTACGTAGAAATCCATGTGGTGGACAACCAGATTTATGTGATGCGAAATCTCTATACGGTCAGCGATTATCACAGGTACGGCACGCTGGTGCTCGGCCTTAATAAAAGCGCGCTCTTTTCGGGACTGCCTCTTGACGGGGAGTCCGCTGTGCTGTTGGGTTTTCAGGGCGACGAAGAATTTCTTTCCCTGCGTCCGGCACAGGAAAAGGAGATTTATCAGACGCTACGGGAGTATGCAGAGCAGGAAACGGCGCCGGGAAGGACGGTGAGCCTTGCCGTTGGAAGGGAAAGAGGCTACTGTCACACCTGCGCCACGGACGATTATACCTTTACCCTTTATTATACCACCCCCGGGGAGGCGCTTTATCAGGATGTTTTCCGGCTGAATGTGATTGCGCTTATCACGATGCTCTGTATGGTTCCCCTGATAATGCTCACCTTTTTTCTGTTAAACAGGCATATGCAAAAGCCTCTTGAAAAGCTGGCGGCCGTATCCCGCAGGCTCCGGGAAGGGGAGCTGGGCATTACGCTGCCGAAGGAGCAGGTGCCCAATGAGGAATTTACGGAGCTGGTGCAGTCCTTTAACGATATGTCGTCGCAGTTAAAGCATTTGTTCGACACGGTTTATCTGGAGAGGATGGCGGCCAAGGACGCGCAGATAGAAGCCCTGCAGGCGCAGATAAACCCGCATTTTCTGAATAATACGCTGGAGATGATGAACTGGCAGGCAAGGATGAACAACGATATCGAGACCAGTCGGATGATTGAGGCTTTGGGAACGGTGCTGGACGCCGGTATGAACCGGAACAACGACAGGCTGGTGCGGCTTGCAGAGGAGCTTCGTTGCGGGGACGCCTTTCTTTATATCATGTCCATGCGTTTCGGAACCCGGCTGCGGGTGGAGAAGGAGATTAAGGCTGACCCCATGCAGGTGAAGGTACCTCAGCTGATTTTGCAGCCACTCTTAGAGAACGCTATCCGGCACGGAATCGAGAAGGTGAATTCGGGAATCATATGGGTGAAAATCTATCCTGACGAAAGCCCCGGTGAAGATATCGGGGAAAGCGCCGGGAGAGGAAAAATATTTATTGACGTGGTAAACACCAGCAGGCATCTCGGACAGGAGAAAATGGAATACATTGACGGCATTATTCAGGGCCGCTACGCCATGGACAGGGGAGAGCCCGGCGTCCACACGTCTATCGGAATTTATAACGTGAACCGGCGGATTCAGCTGATTTACGGCGCACAGTACGGCCTTACCGTTTTTCAGGAGGGGGAGCTTTTTACCACGCGGATTACGATTCCGAAAACCTTTGAGGAGGATGACGATGTCTGACGAGAAGAAAGAGGCTTTTCACAGCCTGAGATACAGGAGGCATAAAGGGTCGGTACTGCCGGGAGCGGCAATGCAGATACGGAGAAAAAAGCCGGCGGTGAGAGCGGCGCTGGTGGCCGGGGCTGTGCTGACGGTGACGACGCTGGCGGCGGACGGATGCGGCAGGCGGGTGGAGACCTGTATCGGAGGGGAAAACCGGGACGTGACGCTTCGAACCGTATCCATGTCGGGGGGAACCGCTCCGGGAACCGGAGTTTACGAGGAAATCCGGCTGGAATTTATGGCGGAAAATCCCCATATTTATATCGAGGACGAAATGCAGACCTCCGACGAACAGTGGAAAACCGGGGTGGTGACGGACTTTTCTGTGGGAAACGAGCCGGATGTGCTGCAGTTTTTTACGGACGCGACGGCGAACCAGCTTGTGGCAATGGACAAGTTTGTCACCATTGAAGAAATCAGGGAGGTCTATCCCGAGTATGCCGCCGATACCTACGACTGGGCCCTTAAACAGGCTGCAAACCAGGACGGCGTATCCCGCGCCGTGCCCACGGTCGGCTTCTGGGAGGGACTGTATGTCAATCAGGAGCTGTTTGAGCGCTGCGGGCTCGCCCTTCCTTACGACTGGGATTCTCTGCTTGAGGCAGTTTCGGTTTTCCGTGAAAACGGCATTGTGCCCGTCTCCTGCGCCCTTGCCAACGTGCCCCATTACTGGCTGGAGCATCTGCTTTTATATACGGCGGGAAAAGAGGGCTACTTAAATCCCGGCAGTATCGCGCCAAAGGACTGGGTGCAGGCGGTCTCGCTTTTTCAGATACTCCGGGAGGCGGGCGCTTTTCCGGAGGATACGGACAGCATCACCAATGAATACGCCGGGGAGCTTTTCGTAAGTAAAAAGGCGGCCATGCTGTTAGAGGGAAGCTGGTATTTTTCCTCGGTGACAGATACGGAGCATACGCTGGTAATCCCTTTTCCGGGAGTGCCGGACCAGAAGGCGGAGCCGGGAACCGTGATTGGAGGAATCACCTCGGGCTTTTATATCACAAGAAGGGCATGGAATGATTTGCAGAAACGGGATGCGGCGGTAAAGTATGTGATGGCACATACGGGGCGGGAAGCGGTACAGCGGTACTATGAGGCGGGAGGAAGCGCTGTGGCGGCTGCCCCCGTGACTGTGCCGGAAAACCTTTCTCCGCTGGCGGAATGTGCCGCGGAGTATGTGGAGAACGCGCCGGAAAAGCTGCTGCCCACGGATTCCCGCATGGAGCCGGAGGCATACCGGACGCTGATTGCAGGCATACCGGAGGTTTCTGCGGGGGGCTCGGGAAAGGAACTGTTAGAGCGGGTGTTTGCCGCTTCTTCGGGGAGAAAGGGGGGATTTTCTAATGTACAAGGTGATGATTATTGATGATGAGCCCATCATTGTACAGGGTTTTTCCAGAAGCGTTCCATGGGAAAAGTACAACTGTAAGGTGGTGGACACGGCGGGAAACGGAATAGAAGGCAAGGCGCTGATTGAAAAGCACCGGCCGGATATGATTTTTCTGGATATCTGTATGCCGCAGATGGACGGACTTGCCATGATAGCGGCCCTTAAGTCGGAATTTTCAAACATGCAGGTGACGATTCTTACAGGCTTTCGGGATTTTGAGTACGCCAAGAGGGCGCTGCACCTTGGCGTTTCCAGGTATCTGCTCAAGCCCTCGAATATGGAGGAGATAGAGGAAGCCATACGGTTTATGATTAGCAAGGTGGAGCCGGCGGAAAACGGCGGGGAGGATGCGGCGGAGTCCCATGAGAATGTGGCGGGAAACTTTATCGTGCGCAACGCCCTTGCCTATATCGAAGAAAACTATAAGGAAAAGCTTCTCCTGTCGGATGTGGCGGAAAAAACCTACGTGAGCCAGTGGCACTTGAGCAAGCTGCTGAACAAGGAAACCGGACAGACCTTTTCGGAAATCTTAAACGGGGTGCGTATCGAGAAGGCAAAGGAGCTTTTGAAGAATTCCTCTCTGAGGATAGGCGATATTGCGGAGGATGTGGGGTTTGTGGATTTGGCACACTTCTCCCGGGTGTTCAAAAAGGTATGCGGCATGTCCGCCAACGAATACAGAAACAGGCCGGATTAACCGGAGTGTTTGTTAAATATATGGATGTCTGGCGCAGCCAGACATCTTTTGTTGTGCAAACATAACAAAATCAGCACAAAAAGAACAAGGTCGTACCGTGACTTTCCATAATCATAAAGTTACAATAGAGACACAAGATAACGAAAGGGGGAGAATTATGAAAGGCAAGACGAAAAAGACGCTGCTTCTCACCAGCATGGTCATTCCGGGTGCAATCTGGTTTTTCCTGCTCCGCTATATTCCCATGGCCGGTATGATTCTGGCGTTTAAGGATTATAAGGTCTATGTCAGAAATCCCAGCTTCTGGAACAATATGGCGCACAGTAAGTGGGTGGGGTTTAAAAATTTCAAATTCCTGTTTGCCTCCACCGATACCGGCAGAATTATAAGGAACACCTTAGGCTACAATATCGTCTGGATTATACTGGGGCTGGTACTTTCTGTGGGAGTGGCAATTATCTTAAACGAGATTACAAGGAAAAGGGTGGCCAAGGTCTATCAGACCCTGATGTTTTTCCCCTACTTCTTAAGCTGGGTTGTGGCAAGCTACTTTGTGCTGTCGTTCCTTGACCCCACAAGAGGGCTGATAACAAGCTGGCAGGCAAAGAACGGAATGGAGGTCATCAACTGGTACCACGAGCCGAAATACTGGCCGGTCATCCTGACTATCTGTAATGTGTGGAAAAACACGGGCTACTCCGCCATCCTTTATCTGGCGGCCATCACGGGGATTGACACCACTCAGTACGAGGCGGCGGCCATCGACGGCGCCACCAAATGGCAGCAGATTAAGCATGTGACGCTGCCCAATCTGCGCCCCATGATTTGTATCCTGCTGATTATGAACGTAGGGAAGATTTTCAACGCGGATTTCGGACTGTTCTACAGCGTACCCTTAAACTCCGGCTCCCTGTTCCCGGCAACTCAGGTTATTGACACCTACGTGTACCGGACGCTGACAGCCACAAGCAACATCGGTATGAGTACGGCGGCGGGCATGATGCAACAGTTGGTGGGATTTGTATGTATTATCATAGCAAACAAGGTTGTGTCGCGGATTGACGCGGACAGCAGTTTATTCTAGGGAGGAGGCGGAAGCTTATGAAAAAATCCAGACCTGTAAACGCCGTGTCGAGGCCGGTGGAGGCGATTTTCCATATCGTTATGCTGCTTTTCTGCCTCTGCTGTGTGATACCCTTTGTGTTTGTCGTCATCATCTCCTTTACCTCCCAGCAGAGCATCCGTGAGATTGGATACTCCTTTATGCCGAAAGAATGGTCGCTGGAGGCCTACAGATACACCTTTAAGATGGGACAGCAGCTATGGCGTTCCTACTTCAATAGCTTTTTTATCACTGTGGTGGGAACCATACTGACTCTGGCGGTAACGATTATGTACTCCTACGCATTGTTCCGCAAGGACTTTAAGTTCCGTAAGTTTTTCACCTTCTTCTGCTTCTTTACCATGATTTTCGGAGGAGGGCTTGCACCCACCTACGTGGTCTGCAAGACGGTGCTGGGGCTAAGTAACAGCTACGCGGCGGTGATTGTCCCTATGCTGCTGAACCCCTTTAACCTGATTGTTATGAGAACCTTTTTCCAGAGCTCCGTCCCAATGGAACTGATTGAGGCGGCGTCCATCGACGGAAGCGGCGAATACAGCACCCTGCTGCGCATAGTGGTTCCCATCTCAAAGCCGGGAATCGCCACCGTGGGTCTGCTCACGGCGCTGGCCTACTGGAACGAATGGTTTATTCCAAAGCTTTACGTGGGAAGCGACCCGAAGCATATACCTTTGCAGTATCTCCTGATGGAGACTCAGGAAAAGATTGACTTTCTGGTGAAAAACAGCTCCATGATTGGAGCGGAGGCGGCCAGCATTGCCAAGTCGCTGCCTCAGGACAGCCTGCGTATGGCGCTTGTGGTGCTGATAGTGGTTCCCATCGCCTTTGCATATCCGTTTTTCCAGCGGTACATTATCGCCGGACTTACCATCGGCTCCGTAAAGGGCTGATAACTGTCACACCGGCTCTGCAGAGGGCTGAAATTTGTTACACCAGCTCTGTAAAGGGCTGAAATCAACACACCGGCTCTGTAAAGGGCTGAAATCGTTACACCGGCTCCGTAAAAGGAACCGATACATGATGCGGTAGAAACGGCACAGCGCCGTCTACATACAGAAACGGTACGGCACCGTCTCTATAAAGAAAAAGCTATATAAAAAATGGAGGGAAAAAGTAATGAAAAAAAGATTAATCGCGATTTTGCTTACAGCGACCATGATACTTACTCTGGCAGCCTGCGGCAGCAAAGACAATGGCGGGGGCGCTTC
>OFFX01000100.1_pt1 | contig 69787 bp, 57 predicted proteins | sample 1521511 | NCBI WGS metagenome assembly OFFX01 (sample SAMEA3504125, study PRJEB24116) | mouse gut metagenome | biome: mouse gut; feature: mouse-associated habitat; material: faeces | place: Denmark | collected 2011
CAGCAGCCCGTTCGATGGGTATTCCTGCCAGAATAGATCCCGTTACGGGAACCCCTCAGTGGGCGAATGCCGACGGAAAATGGCAGGATGCCATTTTCGACAAAAAAGCCTCTTCTCAGGCAAACGTACGCCACCGCCTGACTCTTGACTATACTCCGTCAAAAACCGTTGAAGATCCCCATTATTATTCCCACTTCACTCTTTCAAAAATTGTTGACGGAGAACCGCAGCTTCTCAGCTATCCCGATTTCCATCCTTGGAGTACATCATTCCGAAACGGCGAGGATCTCGAACCCGGGCTTTACATGCTGACCAGCGGACAGCGTCTTGCTGACGGAGGAGTGCTTGCTCATATCGATTTCATTGATCTGACAAATAATGACGCCCACGAAAAATTGACGGTTCGTTCCGACAACACAAAGATCCAGATTCTCGGATCATTCAATTCAGAAAGTAAATTCACCCCTGCCGGAGCAAAGACAGAAAAATCCATTCTCGCAGCAACTGGCCGCGGTTACTTTGTTGTAGCGCTCGTAAAACCCGGACACGAACCCTCCAATCACGCGCTCCGCGACATAGGCGCCTTAAAAGAGAAACTTGAAGCTGATGGAACTCCCATTGTGATTCTGACTGAAGACGAAGGATCGCTCGCTAAAGAAGACAAGGAGATAATTGACGCTCTACCCAATACCGTCACTCTCGGTTACGACTCGACCGGAGAAATCGGCAACGCGCTCAAAGAACTTGCCCAGTCGAATGAACTGCCCGTCATAATCGTAGGCGATACCTTCAACCGTGTGGTATTCATTCTCTCAGGTTATACAATCGGTCTGGGACAGAAACTTCTCGACACTCTTAACCGACTGGAATAATCCGAAAATAAGACTTTCCGGTCAGGACGCTCCGAGACATTCCCGGAGCGTCTTTTTTATGGAGTATTCGTCAGGATTTGGTGACTTCACTTATTTAAAGTACTTTTGCACTATAATAACAAGAGAATATACTAAAAAACTGACCGATGAGGTTCGACGAATTCGACTTTAACTACGACGTGCTTGACGCACTTGACGCAATGCACTTCGAAGAATGTACCCCAATTCAGGAAAAAGCCATTCCCGCGGCTTTGGACGGGAATGATCTCATAGCTGTGGCTCAGACCGGAACCGGAAAGACAGCCGCATATCTTCTTCCGGTTCTCAGCAACCTCGCCGACGGCGATTTCCCCGATGATGCGGTAAACTGTATCGTGATGGCTCCGACCCGTGAGCTTGCCATGCAGATAGACAATCAGCTCGAGGGATTCGGATATTTTGTATCAGTCAGTTCATTGCCGATCTACGGCGGCACAGACGGCGCAACATTCGCCCGACAGCAAAAAGGTCTCAAGATGGGAGCCGATATCGTAATTGCCACTCCGGGACGTCTTTTGGCTCATCTCCAGATGGGGTATGTCGATTTATCAAAAGTCTCATTTTTTATTCTGGATGAAGCCGACAGAATGTTGGATATGGGTTTTTACGATGACATAATGCAGATTGTCAAGCACCTTCCCAAAGAGCGTCAGACTCTGATGTTCTCCGCTACAATGCCTCCTAAAATCCAGCAGCTTGCAAAAACAATACTCACCGATCCTGTCGAAATAAAGATCGCGGTCTCCAAACCGGCTGAAAAGATCCACCAGCAGGTAGCCTTCTGCTATGAACCACAGAAAATTGACATTCTAAAGGAGATTTTCACAAAAAAGCATGCGGAGAGAGTTATTGTCTTCGCCTCATCTAAACTTAAAGTCAAGGATCTTGCCCGGGAGCTTCGCAAAGCGAAATTCAAAATAGGAGAGATGCATTCCGATCTTGAACAGAGCCGCCGAGACGAAGTCATGCACGCTTTCAAAAACGGCACCATACACATCCTTGTAGCGACTGATATAGTGGCACGAGGTATTGACATCGATGATATAGCAATGGTTGTCAATTTCGATGTGCCACATGATGCGGAAGACTATGTCCATAGAATAGGACGCACAGCACGTGCCGATGCTGACGGGGAAGCGCTCACGCTTGTCAGTGAACGCGACAGACGCCGCTGGGCCGGAATTGAGAAGTTTCTCGGTAAAAAAATTGAAAGACTTACCGTCAATGGTCCCGCGGAAACTACGGAAGAATCCGTGGAGAACAAGCGACAAAGGCAGAGAAAAAAACGCAGCCGCACTTCTTCCGCCCCACAAAATCGCCAAAAGCAGGGAAACGGACCTCACAGCGAAGAATCTACCCGCAAGGACAGACCACGACGCAGAAACCATTGGCATAGAGACGACAAAAAATGATTTGGTAGTTACAACAATTATTCTTATTTTTGCTGTCGCACGACAAAGGGGTGCCAAATGAAAGGTCAAGTACTTTCAGGCTGAGATCAATACCCTTGGAACCTGAAACGGTTAATACCGGCGCAGGGATTGTTTGCCAGATGATTTCCAACCGTAAAGCTATTGACTGCCCCTCTGATCGTCGCGCTTAAATAAAACCGCGACATGAAACGCTACATACCGATACTCTCAATTGCAGGGTCCGATTCTTCAGGAGGAGCCGGAATCCAGGCCGACATAAAGACAATTTCAGCAATCGGCTGCTATGCGATGACCGCCATTACATCTATCACCGCACAGAACACAACCGGTGTCAGCATGATTAACGGTGTTGCGCCTGAACTGGTGGCGGCCCAAATAGATATGGTCTGGAAGGATATTCCTCCCCTCGCCGTAAAAACGGGAATGCTGTTCAATCGTGAGATTGTCGAAATCACTGCAGAGTGTCTGAGGCGTCATGATGTCAGGAATCTTGTGGTCGATCCCGTAATGGTATCCACGTCCGGATCTCTTCTCCTCGAACGCAATGCTATCGATTCCATTGTCAGCAACATATTTCCTCAAGCGCTTCTCATTACCCCGAATATAAACGAAGCGATAGAACTCACCGGAGAAACTGATCCGGCGCTCCAGGTTAAACGCTTCCGCGAAATGGGCTGCCGTAACATATTGCTTAAAGGGGGCGACAACGGAAGAACCGACGTCAAAGTTGATTATCTTTCGCTTGAAGGAGAGACCGATTTCATTACTCTCAGAGCTGACGCGGTAAAAACGCCCAATACCCACGGAACCGGGTGTACCCTCTCTTCCGCAATCGCATCCTATCTGGCTCTGGATTTCGACATCGAAGAGGCTGTAACAAGAGCGAAAATATACATCACTCATGCCATCAATGCCGGTGCAAGAGTAAAGACGGGTCATGGTCATGGCCCTGTCAACCATCTTTTTGCGCCAAGACACATGAAATACATCATCACAAGAACACGAGAAAAATGAAGATTAAAGTAAATAGCAAGCCATGTGAGCTACCGGATAATTCCAACATATCAATTGCAATCCGGGAGCTTGATATAAATCCTGCAGGCATCGCGATCGCTGTAAACGGGAAAGTTGTCCCAAAAAACGAATATGAAACGCATATTCTATGCGATAGTGACGAAATGGTTATAATAAAAGCGTTCTACGGTGGATAAACCACAATTCAAAATAGCGTTTACGACCGAGGAGATTGCAGATTTCGAGCCGAATATGATCGCAGAGATACTCGATCACGGATGGGACATGATACATATCAGACATCCCCGGGCATCGTTTCGCGACATGCGCAATCTAATAGAATCAATTCCGATGCGCTATCATTCACGCCTGAGATTGCACGGCCACTTCGAACTCCTCAACAGTTTCAACCTCGGAGGCATCCATCTCAACAGACGTTGCCCCCTTCCTCCGGCTAATTATCGGGGACCTTACAGCCGTTCGTGTCATTCATTTGGTGAATTAAAAGAATGTGGCGATTGCGATTATGTCACTCTTTCACCGATATTCGACAGCATATCGAAAAACGGCTATAAAAGCGGATTTGAAAAAAAACAATTGTTTAAATTCGACAAAACAGCTTCTTCAGACGTTACTATTAAAGTAATTGCTCTCGGAGGAATCACACCGGAAAGATTACCGGCACTGTCTGACATGGACTTTGACGGTTTTGCAGCCCTCGGAGCTTTAACCGGGGCTTCGGATCTCGAGGAATTCCGCAAGAACCTCAGGAGCTTCACGCAAACATTGAATAATATCTAAATCCAAAATTTATGTTACAGTTCATAACCCACCATTCCGACAGATATTCCATAGCAGAGGAAGTCCAGATGGCAATAGAAGGCGGTTGCCGCTGGATTCAACTCAGAATGAAGAATTCCACGGATGAAGAAGTGAAAGAGACAGCCCTTCAGCTGATAGACATGTGTCGGGAACATGACGCATTCCTTATAATAGATGACCGTGTGAACGTGGTCAACGATCTGAAAGTCTCAGGAGTGCATCTCGGTAAAGAAGATATGAATCCTATGGAGGCCCGCGAACTTCTTGGTCCTAACGCCATAATAGGAGTAACCGCCAATACTGCGGAAGATATTCTCGCGTTCAAAGGTAAAGACGTTGACTATGTCGGACTCGGGCCTTTCAGATATACCACCACAAAGGAAAAACTGGCTCCCGTCATCGGTATCGATGGGTATAAGGAAATCGTAAAGCAGGTCCGCGATGCCGGAGTTGAACTCCCTATCGTAGCAGTCGGCGGAATCACTCTTGAGGACGTACCTGCATTGATGGAAACCGGAGTTAACGGAATAGCCGTTTCCGGAGCCATCATAAACGCAGCCGATCCTATGCTTTACACTTCAAAAATCATGGAAAAGCTTCTTGGCATCACCATGAAAGAAGTAAAAGAAGCTGACAGTTAAATGACAAGTATTCAACCAATCATTATAATTCAATATAAATGAAAGATATTCTGACCATAGGAGGACGCGACTTCACATCGCGCCTCTTTGTGGGCACAGGCAAGTTCGCATCGAACGAGCTTATGCTCCAGTCCATTTTGGCTTCCGGTTCCGAGATGATAACCGTGGCCATGAAGCGCATCGACATGCAAAACGAGGAAGAGGACGATATGCTCCGTCATATCAATCGTGAACATGTGCAGTTCCTGCCCAACACCTCCGGAGTCAGGGATGCAAAAGAAGCTGTTATGGCAGCACATCTCGCCCGCGAATGTTTCGGGACGGATTTCATCAAACTCGAGATCCATCCTGATCCGAAATATCTTCTGCCGGATCCTATCGAAACCCTCATCGCCACTGAGCAACTTGCCAAAGACGGCTTTCACGTTCTCCCCTACATTCAGGCCGATCCCGTTCTGTGCAAACGTCTCGAAGAGGTTGGATCGGCTGCCGTAATGCCTCTCGGCGCACCTATCGGCACCAACAAAGGTCTGAAGACCCGCGATCTTCTGGAGATCATCATAGCCGAAAGCCGCGTCCCGGTTGTGATCGATGCCGGACTTGGAGCACCGTCACATGCCGCTGAAGCTATGGAAATGGGAGCCGATGCCGTTCTGGTAAACACCGCCATAGCCGTCGCTGAAAATCCGGTAGAGATGGCTGTCGCATTCAAACTTGCCGTTGAAGCAGGCCGCAAAGGTTATCTCGCTGGTCTTGGAGCGGTAAGCAGTTTCGCTCAGGCAACCAGTCCGCTCACATCATTTCTTGACTAAATTCCGAGAACAAAACAATGGAAATAGAAAACATAAACATCAGTTCCTATCCCTCCTCTGAAAAAATCCACATTCCGGGGAAGATTCACCCAGTCAAAGTCGCGATGAGACAGATCAATCTCACTCCAACGGTGAAAATCATCAATGGAGAGAAAGTGACTACTGAAAATGCCCCCGTAACAGTTTATGATACGAGCGGACCCTACACCGATCCGACCATAACTATAGACATCAACAAGGGCCTCCCGCGCATGCGTGAGGAGTGGATTGCCAGCCGCGACGATCTCGAACAACTGCCATCGATAACCTCCGATTACGGCAAAGCGAGAGAAACTGACAAATCACTCGACAATATCCGCTTCGCTCACAGATATGCACCGCGCAGAGCAAAGAAAGGCAAAGCCATCACCCAGATGGCTCTCGCACGCCAGGGAATCATCACCCCTGAAATGGAATATGTGGCTATCCGTGAAAACTCCAATGCCGACGCTCTTGGAATCAAAAGCCATATCAATCCGGAGTTTGTACGTGATGAAATAGCCTCCGGCCGAGCAGTGCTTCCTGCCAACATAAACCACCCGGAAGCAGAACCGATGATTATCGGCCGTAATTTTCTGGTAAAACTCAATACCAATATCGGTAACTCCGCCCTTTCTTCCGGAATCGAAGAGGAAGTAAGCAAGGCCGTGTGGAGCTGTTATTGGGGTGGAGACACACTTATGGACCTTTCGACAGGCGACAATATCCACGAGACCCGTGAGTGGATTATCAGAAATTGTCCTGTGCCGATGGGAACGGTACCCGTTTATCAGGCCCTTGAAAAAGTAAACGGTAAAATCGAAGACCTCACTTGGGAAATATATCGCGATACCCTCATCGAACAGGCTGAGCAGGGTGTCGATTATTTTACAATCCATGCCGGCGCCTTGAGGGCTCATGCGGACATGGTTGGGGAACGATTGACAGGAATCGTGTCGCGAGGAGGATCGATAATGACGAGCTGGGCTGTCATGCACGGCGAAGAAAACTTCCTCTACACTCATTTTGAGGAAATATGTGAAATTCTTGAACAATATGATGTGGCAGTATCGCTCGGCGACGGCCTCAGGCCCGGGTCCATACATGACGCCAATGACCGTTCTCAGTTCCTTGAACTGGATGTGCTCGGTGAGCTCACAGAGATCGCATGGCGTCATAATGTCCAGGTGCTCATTGAGGGCCCGGGACACGTCCCCATGCATAAAATACGCGAGAACATGGACCGCCAGATTGAAAAATGCCATGAAGCCCCGTTCTATACTCTCGGCCCACTCACAACCGACATCGCTCCGGGCTATGACCATATAACATCCGCAATCGGAGCCGCACAGATCGCTTGGATGGGAACCGCCATGATCTGCTATGTGACTCCGAAAGAGCATCTGGCATTGCCGAATCTCGAAGATGTCAGAAACGGAGTGATAACCTATAAAATTGCAGCTCACGCAGCCGACCTCGCCAAAGGACATCCGGGCGCCCAGATAAGAGACGACGCTCTCAGCAAAGCCCGTTTTGAATTCCGCTGGAAAGATCAGTTCAATCTGTCGCTCGATCCTGCCAGAGCAAAACAATATTATGTCGAGAGTCACAAGAACGATGATCACTTCTGCACAATGTGCGGCCCGAACTTCTGCGCGATGAGAATCACCCGTAAGTTAGTTGACGATTGCGAAGCTGACAAATAAAAGAGATCAAGACATGTTTTATGACGAATTAAAGCACATCTCCTGGGAAGATACGACCCGGGAGATTGCTTCGAAAACCGCCCGTGATGTGGAAATAGCTCTGACGAAAGATCAGAGAGATGTTTCTGATTTCATGGCGCTCATATCCCCTGCCGCAATTCCCTATCTTGAACAGATGGCCCGTCTCTCCCATCGCTACACATTGGAACGCTTCGGCAAGGTAATCTCAATGTATATTCCCATGTATGTTTCCAATGCATGCACGAACGGATGTGTCTATTGCGGTTTCAACCATGCAAATCCGTTCGAACGGATCACCCTTACGCTCGAGCAGGTAAAGGAAGAATGTGAGGCAATCAGACGACTCGGACCTTTCGAAAACCTGCTGATAGTCTCGGGAGAATTTCCTTCACAGAATGGAGTCAATTACCTTGAAAAAGTCCTTCATGTGGCCAGGCCTTACTTCAATAATCTGACGATAGAAGTTATGCCGATGAAAGAGAAAGACTACTACCGGCTCACCAAAAGCGGCCTTAACGGAGTGGTTTGCTTTCAGGAGACTTATCACGAAGCCGCCTATAAAACATACCATCCGCGCGGAATGAAGTCCATCTTCGAATGGAGAGTGAACGGATTCGACCGTATGGGACTCGCAGGCGTGCATAAAATCGGCATGGGAGTACTTATCGGACTCGAAGACTGGAGAACGGATGTCACAATGATGGCCTATCATCTTCGCTATCTGCGCAAAAACTACTGGCGCACCCGCTACAGCATAAATTTCCCGCGCATGTGTCCGGCCGAAGGAGGCTTCCAGCCAAATGTGGTCATGACTGACAAAGAACTCGCCCAGCTGACGTTCGCTTTCCGCATATTCGATCATGATGTCGATATTTCATATTCAACCCGTGAGGAACCGCGCTTCCGGGCCAACATGATGAAACTCGGAGTGACCTCGATGAGTGCCGGAAGCAAGACCGATCCCGGAGGTTACGCCTCCGCACCTGATTCTCTGGAACAATTCGAGGTTTCTGACTCGCGTTCACCGGAGGCCGTTGTAAAGGAAATCCGGGAATTAGGCTATGAAGCTGTGTGGAAAGACTGGGACAAAATATTTGATTGACCGTCAATTTTTTGTAATTTTGCAGCCAAAATCAGTTCTTAACATTACTAAAACTCAATGAACGAATTAGCTACTAAATATGATCCTTCTCAAGTAGAGGATAAATGGTATGCCTACTGGATGGAACATGGCCTGTTCCATAGCGAGCCTGACTCGCGCGAACCTTACTGCATTGTGATTCCTCCGCCAAATGTGACAGGTATTCTCCACATGGGCCACATGCTTAACAATACGATTCAGGATATTCTTGTTCGCCGTGCCCGCATGGACGGCAAAAACGCGGTGTGGGTGCCCGGTACTGACCATGCGTCCATTGCGACGGAAGCAAAAGTCGTTGCCAAGCTTGCAGAGAAAGGAATAAAGAAATCTGATCTTACCCGCGACGAGTTCCTTACGCACGCATGGGACTGGACCCATAAATATGGCGGCATTATCCTCGAACAGCTCAAAAAGCTCGGAGCGTCATGCGACTGGCAACGCACGGCTTTCACCATGGATGAAATCCGTTCAAAAAGTGTCACTAAAGTATTCGTTGACCTTTTCCGCAAGGGATTGATCTACCGAGGTAAACGCATGGTCAACTGGGACCCGAAAGCCAAAACCGCATTGAGTGACATAGAGGTTATTTATAAAGAAGAACATAGCAAACTTTATTACCTCCGCTACAAGATTGTGGGAGAAGACGGCTATGCGATTGTCGCCACTACGCGTCCAGAAACCATAATGGGGGATACGGCAATGTGCATAAACCCTGCTGATCCGAAAAATCAGCATCTCCGTGGGAAGCGCGTTATCGTTCCTCTGGTCAACCGTGAGATTCCGGTCATCGAAGATGATTATGTCGATATAGAGTTCGGAACAGGATGTCTTAAAGTAACTCCTGCCCATGACATGAATGACTATATGCTCGGCCAGAAACACAATCTGGAGTCCATAGACATATTCAACGATGACGCAACCATAAGCGAAGCGGCCGGAATGTATGTCGGCATGGACCGTTTCGCAGTCCGCGAACAGATTGCAAAAGATCTTACTGAAGCAGGTCTCATAGAAAAGATCGAGAATTACGAGAATAAAGTTGGATACTCGGAACGTAACTCCGACACCGTTGTAGAACCCCGCCTTTCCGATCAATGGTTCATGAAGATGGAGAAATTGGCCGAGCCGGCGCTCAATGCGGTTGAAGCCGATATCATCCGATTCATTCCTGAAAAATACAAAAACACCTACCGCCACTGGATGACAGATATTCGCGACTGGTGTATATCCCGACAGTTATGGTGGGGCCACCGCATACCGGCCTGGTATCTGCCCGACGGCAGTTTCGTAGTTGCCATGGACGAAGCGGAGGCGCTTGAGCTCGCGAAAGAACGGATGCCCGAGATCACCGCTGCCGACCTGCGTCAGGAAGAAGACGGTCTTGACACGTGGTTCTCCTCATGGCTTTGGCCCATCTCTCTTTTCAACGGCATTCTTGACCCTCATAACAAGGAACTTGAATATTATTATCCGACGACTACACTTGTCACCGGTCCTGATATCATATTCTTCTGGGTTGCACGCATGGTTATGGCAGGATATGAATTCATGGGCAGACAGCCGTTCAACAATGTATATTTCACAGGTATTGTCCGCGATGAGATAGGCAGAAAAATGTCAAAACAGCTCGGCAATTCACCTGACACCCTTGAACTCATCTCCGACTATGGAGCTGATGGCGTTCGTGTCGGCATCATGCTCTGTGCCCCGGCAGGCAATGACATTCTGTTCGATAAGAAACTATGTGAGACAGGACGTAATTTCTCAAACAAGATATGGAATGCTTTCCGTCTCGTCTCCGGCTGGGAAGTAAACGAAACAGCTGATCAGCCTGAATCAGCTCGACTTGCCATCGAATGGATGCGTTCAAAACTGAACCGATCGATCAGCGAAATCAACGATCTGATCTCCAAGTTCCGCCTGTCGGAAGCTCTCAAAGAAATATACCGTCTTTTCTGGGATGACTTCTCGGCCTGGTATCTCGAAATGGTTAAACCCGTCTATGGTTGTCCTATTGATCGCCTCACTATGGAAGCTACAATAGGGTATTTCGATTCACTTCTGAGACTCCTCCACCCGTTCATGCCGTTTATCACGGAAGAATTGTGGCAGCATATCTCCCAGCGCCGCCCCGGAGAGTCAATTATGTATGCATCTACACCTGAAGCCGGTCCTGTTGACGAAAACATACTCGCTCTGGTCCAGCATGCACAGGAAGTTGTCAACGGCGTACGCAATGTTCGCGCGGTAAAGAATATCCCGAATAAAGAACCTCTGACAGTAAATATTCTCGGCAGTTGGGACTCTGCGCAGGATTCCATCATCTGCAAACTTGCGAATGTCAAAGCTGTAAATCACAACGCTGAGAAGGATGCCTCGGCAGCAACATTTATCGTTGGAATAACTGAAGTCAACATTCCGCTTACCGACAGCATTGACAAGGAAGCCGAGCTGCAGAAGCTTAGGAAAGATCTCGCCTATTACGAAGGATTCAAGGCCTCGGTCTTGAAGAAATTGTCAAACGAACGCTTTGTCAACAATGCCCCCGCTCCCGTGGTCGAGGCTGAGCGGAAAAAACTTTCTGATGCAGAAGCCAAAATAGAAAATATCACGAATGCCATTACAGCTCTCGGATAAATTATAGCTGTAATAAACAAGCCTTTATAATATAAGCCCTAAAGTTCTCACCGACTTTCAGGGCTTATATTATAAATTTTGTTATCTTTGCATGATATTCAATCAGAGAATCATCTAACCAGACATAAAAATATGCCGACTATATCAAAACGCGGTCAAATAATGCCCGCTTCCCCTATACGAAAACTTGTGCCTCTGGCTCGTGAAGCTGAAAAACGCGGGGTAAAAGTCATACGTTTAAATATCGGGCAGCCTGATCTTCCAACCCCTCAGGAAGGTCTTGACGCATTGAAGACCATAGACAGAAAAGTTCTGGAATACAGTCCTTCTGAAGGATTGCTCTCCCTGCGGGAAAAACTCGCCGACTATTACCATCGATTCAATATAAACGTAACCGCAAATGACATCATCGTCACTACCGGCGGAAGTGAGGCCGTGCTTTTCGCTTTTATGGCCTGCCTCGATCCGGGCGATGAGATAATTATTCCAGAACCCGCCTATGCCAACTACATGGCATTCGCCATTTCTGCTGGCGCAAAGATCGTAACGGTCCCCTCCACTATCGACGAGGGATTCGCTCTTCCTCCGGTTGCTGATTTTGAGAAGCTGATCACACCTCGGACAAAAGGTATTCTGATCTGTAATCCAAACAATCCGACCGGGTATCTCTACACACAGAAAGAGATGAACCAGATTCGCGACATAGTAAAAAAATATGATCTCTTCCTCTTCTCTGACGAAGTATATCGCGAATTCACCTATACAGGCGCGCCCTACATTTCGGCGTTCCATTTACCTGGCATAGAAGAGCAGGTAGTGCTCATTGACTCTGTATCGAAACGTTACAGTGAGTGTGGCATCAGAATCGGCGCACTGATAACCAAGAATGCGGAACTGAAGAAAAACGTCATGAAATTCTGTCAGGCACGCCTGAGTCCGCCGTTGCTCGGCCAGATCGTTGCCGAAGCTTCAATCGACGCGTCCCAGGAATATATGCTGATGACGTATAATGAGTATGTCGAACGGCGAAAATTCCTGATTGACGGTCTGAACAGGATTCCGGGATGCTATTCCCCTATCCCTATGGGAGCTTTCTACACTGTTGTCAGCCTTCCGGTAGATGACGCCGACAAATTCTGCGAATGGTGCCTGAATGAATTCGAATACGAAGGCGCCACAGTGTTCATGGCTCCGGCATCAGGTTTCTACACTACACCGGGAATGGGAAAAAATGAAGTCAGAATGGCTTATGTCTTAAATAAGGATGACCTCGCTCAGGCGTTGAAAACTCTTGCCAAAGCGCTCGAAGCCTATCCCGGAAGAACCATCTGATTACAACGGGAGGTGTTCATGAATCTCTCGTCATTTGTCGGCAACAGACTGAGTCTTAAACGCGACTCCCGTCGATCTTCGGCAGGAGTAGTCATTGCTGTAAGCGGAATTGCCGTGTCATTCATAGTTATGCTTCTGGCCATAGCTGTCGTGACCGGATTTAAGAAAGAGATTACCGACAAACTCACCGGATTCAATGCACAGATTACCATTCTTCCGGCATCGGCAGGTCCGGATACAGCCAATCAAGGGCCCATCCATTATTCCGACAACCTGCATAGGGTTATTTCAAAAATCGTGCCCGGTGCAGAAATATCGCTCGCCATAAATCAGCCAGCGGTTTTCAAAACCGACAGCGCATTCCAGGGAGTGATTCTCCGGGGAATGGATCCAAACGGCGCTTGGAACTTTGTTGAAGAAAATATGACCGCGGCAACCGGAAAAGAAGGGCTTGTCATCTCACGTCATACCGCAGACGCTCTCGGAATAAAAGCCGGTGAAAAACTGATGACACATTTCTTTGACGGGAGCCATATCCGGTCACGTAACATTCCGGTAAAAGGAATATATGAATCTCATTTCAGCAATTTCGACAATTCGATAGCTTTCATTCCGATATCAGAATTGCAGGAGATTTTTGACGTGGATTCAATGACTGCGACATCATTGGAAATACGAGGGCTCGGGAACAAAGACCTCGACAAGGTTTCAGAATCCCTGTATCAGGCGCTTCTTGCCTATTCAACGGAAAATCTCGAAGACGGGGATTCGCCGGCTCAATTCTACCGCGTAGAGAATCTCAACACCCAGTGTTCGATTTATATCAACTGGCTAAATCTGCTTGACACCAATGTGGTCGTTATCCTCCTCCTGATGATTCTTGTCTCATGTTTCACTCTTATTTCAAGTCTGTTCATTATTATTCTGGAGAGAGTGAACATGATAGGCCTGTTCAAGGCCATGGGAGCCACTAATCTGCAGATCCGCCGGATCTTCATCTACATGGCGCAGCGACTTGTTGTCAGAGGGCTGCTGATCGGAAACATAATCGGATTAGGAATAATATTTCTTCAGCTCAAATTCCGGCTTTTCCCGCTTGATGCCGAAGCTTATTATCTGAGCTTCGTGCCTATGAACATTTCATGGCTGACAATCATCCTGCTGAATATAGGCGTAATCGTGATGACATGGCTGATCCTGATTCTGCCGTCGCTTCTCATATCGACCCTTTCTCCTGCCCGGTCCATCAGATATGAATAAAATGGTTGGAATGTAAAACCGACCTTTTTGGCATGATATTTGTTTTAATATTGATTATATAATTAACACTAACAGAATTCATTCACAAACTGAAATAAATGACAGCACCCAACACCCGTTCTTCCAAAGAATTACTCGACCTCATCACAGAAGGCATTCAGGAACGAAAAGGACATGCAATTTGTCACGTGGATCTTTCTGATATCGAATCATCAGGAGTATCTCACTTTGTTATATGCGAAGGCAACAGTACAATGCAGGTTTCGGCTATCGCCGACAGTGTCAGAGATTACCTTCTTGAGCACGGTAATGTAAAGCCTTATAATTATGACGGATACCGCAATTCCCAGTGGATTGTTATAGATTACGGCGACATCCTTGTCCATGTCTTCCTGCCTCAGGAACGTGAGCGCTACAATCTTGAAGAGCTTTGGAGCGATGCAAAAATCACCCATATCGCTGATCTGGACTAATTACTTACATCGAAAATCAACTGAATAAATGAAAAATCTCCCCAAGCCCGGAAAGCCTACATTCAAGTTCAATATGTACTGGATGTATGTGATCATATTCATTTTCCTCGCAGGTATTCTTTATTTCGAAGATGACCCCTACACGAAGGAACTGGAGAATTATACCAAATTCGAGCAGATAGCTAAACAGGGCGGTTTTAAAGAAATTATAATCAACGGAAACCGTCACACGGCCGAAGGAATACTGACTGACGCGGCAGCTGCCAAGGAATTTCCCGACTTCAAGAAAGGGGTCCAGCCTGCCAAGGTTTTCGTTTCGATCGGTTCTCAGGAACAGGTTGAAAAAAACATCGAGTCCTGGAAAGCCCAAGGCTTTTTCAGCGGAAATGTCAGATATGACAACAGCTCGGATTTCTCCTCCCACATCTGGGCGTTCGGTCCTATTATCCTGATGATAATATTCTGGATATGGATCTTCCGACGCATGTCAGGCAGAGGTGACGGAGGCGCTAACGGGGTTTTCAGTGTCGGCAAGTCAAAAGCAAAGATTTTTGACAAAGATAATGCCGACAAAGTAACCTTCAAGGATGTTGCCGGACTATCCCAAGCAAAAACCGAGATAGAAGAAATCGTGGAATTTCTCAAGAATCCCCAGCGCTACACCGATCTCGGAGGAAAGATACCCAAGGGAGCACTTCTTGTCGGCCCTCCGGGAACCGGCAAGACATTGCTTGCCAAGGCTGTGGCTGGTGAAGCTAACGTTCCGTTTTTCTCATTGTCGGGAAGTGATTTCGTAGAGATGTTTGTCGGAGTAGGCGCATCACGCGTACGCGACCTTTTCCGACAGGCCAAAGAGAAAGCGCCATGTATAGTTTTCATTGACGAGATTGACGCAGTTGGCCGTGCGAGAGGACGCAACCCGAACATGGGATCAAATGATGAACGCGAGAACACATTGAACCAGCTTCTGACAGAGATGGACGGGTTTGGCACTAACAGCGGTGTCATAATACTCGCTGCTACAAACCGCGCCGACATACTTGACAAAGCTCTTCTGCGTGCCGGACGATTTGACCGACAGATCTATGTTGACTTACCGGACCTGAATGACCGCGTGGCGATTTTCAATGTCCATCTCCGCAAAATTAAGAAAGACGACAGCGTTGACGTCGAACTTCTCGCGCGTCAGACTCCGGGATTCTCCGGTGCTGAAATAGCGAATGTATGTAATGAAGCTGCTCTTATAGCCGCCCGTCATGACCACAAGACTGTCACTCGACAGGATTTTGTCGATGCTGTTGACCGAATTGTCGGCGGTCTGGAAAAACGGTCGAAAATAACCACCGATGAGGAAAAGCGTTCGATAGCGATACACGAGGCCGGACATGCCACAGTTTCATGGCATCTTCGTTTTGCCAATCCTCTTATTAAAGTCACCATAGTTCCGCGCGGCAAAGCTCTCGGAGCAGCGTGGTACCTGCCGGAAGAGCGTCAGATCACTCCCACCCAGGCTATTCTTGACGAGATGTGTGCCACTCTCGGCGGCCGCGCTGCCGAAGAACTTTTCCTTGGCCGTATTTCAACCGGCGCCGCAAATGACCTTGAAAGAGTGACAAAACAGGCTTACGCAATGGTGGTCTATTATGGTATGAGCGATAAACTTCCGAATCTCTGTTATTATGATTCAACCGGTCAGGACTATGGATTCTCAAAACCTTACAGTGATGACCGCGCACGGACCATCGATGAAGAAGTTTCCCGAATCATAAACGAGCAGTATCAGAGAGCCAAAACTATCCTTCAGCAGCATGCTGAAGGCCACGGCAAACTCGCCGATGTGCTTATCACTCGTGAAGTCATATTCACCGAAGATGTCGAACACATTTTCGGGAAACGTCCTTGGGCTTCCCGCACAGAAGAGATTCTTGCCGCCAACGAGAATAAATCTCTTCCCGAAAAGGCTGAAGACAATAATGATGAAATGCCATCTGACTCTTCCGAAGAGACCACTCCTCCGCCGCTTCCTCCTGAGGCCGGTGTTGAAGAACCGGATAAGGACAAATAATTCTTCGACTTCACCTAACTCATAATTATTCATAGCAGAAAAGGAGTGCGGATCAGTCGCACTCCTTTTCCCCTTATATGCTGATAAATCTCAACCTTAATATTTGAAAGGTGTTATATTGATATATTCCTTAAACATAACCCAATGGATTATCCTTCCTCCGATTCCAATGACAAATAAGATTCTTCTCATAATAGATCCACAGATAGATTTCATAAACGGAACACTTCCTGTCCCTGGAGCGGAAGGCGCAATGAATTCACTTGCTGATTATGTCATGCTGAACGGAAAGGAATACGAACATATCATAGTAACGGCTGACAGGCACCCTATGCGCCACTGTTCCTTCAAATCAGAAGGAGGCAAATGGCCACTGCATTGCATTGCCGATTCCGTCGGTGCCGCTATATGGCCCGCACTGATGAATGAATTAGTCGCGCTCCCCGACAAAGTCTCCGTTCTTCACAAGGGCCAGGACACGTATCGTGAAGAATATTCTATATTCAAGAATAAAGATGCCGCAGAAAAGATTTTAAAGATCATTGAATCGAAGAACATCAACCGATTAGATATCTGTGGCATTGCGGGAGATGTATGTGTAGCTGACTCAATCTGCGACGCTCTGGCCTTAGATCTCAAATGCAAGATCAATGTTCTGAAAAGTTTCTCCCCTTCGCTCGACGGAGGCAAAACTCTGGATAAGCTGATCACGACACACGGACTGTCCTTTGAAAAGTAACAAACTTGCCAGGAATTGCTTCATTCACCGGCATTGATCTCCGCCTCAGACATTTCTTTATAGGCATCCCAATCAGGATCATTCTCACAAATTATCTCCAAAGGGAGCAATGGTAGATCAGCAAGAGCTTCATTGAGTTTCTTTCCAAATATATTCGTGCTCAGAGTATAGAAGACCCAGTCTCGCTCGTCATCTCCAGTGAAAATTCCGGTCATTACGGCCACAGGGTCTTTTAGAAAGACGGCTTCAAGTCTTTCAGTCACTTGTTCCATGAGGAGAGATGTCTCGTAATCAGGCATTCCGTCCTCCTGTCCGCTATATTTCCACGATATTTCGACTCGAATTGAATATTTTTTGTTATTCCTGAATTTTTCGACATCCTTTCTGCCGGTTACAAGAATTATACGTCCCGATTCACTTTCCTGAGGTGAAGTCCACCACTCCGCTTCTTTTGCCATAGTTTATTTAATTATCATTCTAAAGTTCAAAATTACAATTTTATGTGAGAAATACATAGTAAATTTATTACAAACCACTTCAGATTTGTCAGAAAAGAGTATTTAATCTTTTGAATCGCGCATTTAAGTTAAAAAATGCAAATACGCTATCATTATTTTATCCATTTTTTTGCCATATAATATAAAATTAATACCTTTGCATCAGTTTTTCATGGTATTAGATTTAAGGTAAGAAGATTATTCGTCGTGACGACGAGTAATTTTTTTTATTTGTAAACTATTGCTATCTTTGTGTAGGACCACACTAAAAAGTTCACTAATTCTCCTTATGATCGATTTCGACAATAACATTTTCAATATAGATATTCCCGGAGGTAAACCTGACATCGGAGCCCTACTCATCTCAGAACCTTTCCTGCGGGAAGACTATTTCCATCACTCCGTAATATGCATTGCGGATTACGCGCCTGATTCTACGGCAATGGGTATAGTCTTGAACAGACTGACAGGATATACCCTCCAGAACATTATCGAAGGCGTGAAAATAGAGAAACCTGTCTCGGTTTATTGTGGCGGACCTATGGCTAATGACAGACTGTTTTTCCTTCATACTCTCGGCGAAGTAATACCAGGTTGCCGTAAAATCAAGGACAATCTTTTTGTAGGAGGCGATTTCGATGCGGTCAGGGATTATGTCAATCTCGGTTATCCGTTAGAGGGTTATTTGCGTTTTTTTCTCGGATATAGCGGTTGGTCGCGCCTTCAACTCGACGAAGAGATCAGCAATAGGGTGTGGGCTGTAACGGAATCTACTGATTACAGTTCGATGCTGACAGGAAGTGAGGACCCTTATTGGCATCGTTACGTGCGCATGCTTGGCAAACGGTTTAGAGGATGGCGTTTTCATCCTCGGAATCCTCATGCCAATTGATCCAAGTAAATATCACAACCAATCAGAAATATACAATGGCCTCAAATAAATTTCGAAAATTAGGGTTTATCTGTGGAATCATCTGCCTTCTTGCCGGAATATTCCTGATAGTAATGGATATGTTTTTCATTAAGGGCAGTCCCTTATTCCTTTATAACGGCATATTATTTTCTGCATTAGGATCTGTTTTCATGGGAATTAATCTACCGGAGAAGAAATCTTGACATTACAGATCGACAAATAATTGAAAGCAGCGAAGAAAACTCCTCGCTGCTTTCAAAATATTATGTAAGTCGATTACCTGACGTCTAACGATCCCTTCAATCTGAAATCTGCCGAGGAAGGACCGATCATCAGATTGATTTTGCCGGGCTCAAGATGATCTTTCATGTCGATGCCAAGGAACGACAATTCTTCCGGTCCAAGGAAAAATTCCACATTTTTCGTTTCACCTTTTTTCAGCTCAACGCGGCTGAAACCTTTTAACATCAATGAGGGGCGAGCGACTGAGGCAACCGGATCGGAAATATAGAGCTGAACGACTTCCGCACCGTCACATTCGCCTGTATTGGTGACATTGCATGAAACTTCAAATCTATTATCGCCTTCTGGCCGTATCTCAAGATTCGAATACTTGAAAGTCGAATAGCTTAATCCGTATCCGAACGGAAACAGCGGCGCGCTTTTACCGTCCATATAATCATGCTGAGTGCCTTGTGAATAATAGACCGGTAATTGACCTACGCTGCGTGGAACCGTCACAGGAAGTCGTCCGGAAGGATTGTATTTGCCCAAAATAATATCAGCGATTGCCTCACCTCCCCGTTCGCCGGGATACCACGCACACAACAGAGCGGAAGCTTTATCAGCCGGAAGATTCATGTCAAGAGGCCGTCCCTGGATATAAACCACTGCCACAGGTTTTCCTGTTGCAAGTATCGCCTCCATAAGTTCATTCTGCGCTCCTAGCAAGTCAAGCGTAGAACGGTCGAAGCCTTCGCCGCAATCCATGTCAAGAACATTGTTTGTATTATCGGTAGTGGCAGCTCCTGTCGAAGCATACGACGTTTTGAAGTCGCGGGCGCTTGAGCCTCCGACCACCAGAATAATGGCATCTGAGGCCTCCGCCGCTTTTACGGCTTCGGAAATATCGCTTGAAAGAGTGTCGCGAACCGCACACCCTTTAGCGTATATGACTTCTGTCGATGAGGATACCGCATTTTTGATTCCCTCCAAAACAGTCACGACATCGTCTGAGTTCTGTGGTGCGGTATAATCGCCGAGCTGATTGTAACACATATTGGCATTGGGTCCAATTACTGCTATTTTTTTCAGGTTCTCGTTAAGAGGAAGCATACCGTCGTTTTTCAGAAGAATTGTTCCCTGGCGTGCTATCTCCGCGGCGAGTGCGCGGTTTTCTGCAGTATGGGAAATCTGTTTGGCTTTCTTTGGATCTACATAAGGATTGTCAAACAGACCTGTTAGGAATTTCATTCTCAAAATACGGCTCACGGCAGTATCGACCTCTTCCATTGTCACTAATCCTGCCTTAACAGCTTCTTCAAGCTTATTCCCATAGCATGCAGTTCCAAGATCTATATCTACCCCGGCGTGAAGAGACTTGGCTCCGGCTTCGATTTTATTGGCAGCAGTGCTGTTGACCATTCCGTCAATACTGAAAAGATCGGAACATACAAATCCATTAAATCCCCATTTCCCCCTAAGGACATCATTGAGCAGATATCTGTGACCGGTTGCGGGAATCCCATCTATTTTATTATAGGAAGTCATTAGTGCCCCGGCGCCTTTGGAAACAGCTTTGCGGAACGGCAGGAGCAATTCTCCCTCGAGTTTTCGCATTCCAACTGCGGCATCTGCCCCGTTAAGTCCACTTTCCGGCACGCCATATCCCGCAAAATGCTTCAACATAGAGACTATGCGACGACCATTGCCGACATTCGCACCCTGCATCCCCGACATGTAAGCCCCACCTATTTCACCAGCAAGCCAAGGATCTTCACCCATCGTCTCCTCCATTCTTGACCAACGGGGATCGCGCGCGATATCAAGCACCGGGCCATAGCCTACGGTAACGCCGCGCGCGAGTGCTTCTTCGCCCGCTGCAGCGCCTGCTTTTTTTATTAGTTCAGGATTCCACGTACTCGCCATGCCAAGTCCGGTAGGAAAAACAGTCGCATCGAGCGACATCAGCCCATGGGGAAGCTCTTCATGGAACATAATTGGAATTCCGAGACGGGTTTCTTCAATTGCATATTTCTGAAGGGCATTAAGGGCATTCGCAGCCTCCGAAGGATTCAAGCCTGTTTCAAGTGTCTTCCGAGTCCATGGATCGGCCCTTAATGTAGCCCAGTAAGCGCCCACCGGCTTCCCCCCGGAATTCTCAGCTATAAATCGGTCGGAAACCGATACATTGCCATTCTTGTCTTTGACATACATTTCCCATCCCATCGGACACTGCAGTTGCGCCGCTTTCTCCTCAAGAGTCATTTTGGATAGAAGATCCGCAATGCGACGCTCAACCGGCATGTTTTTATTCTTATATAAAGGGACTTCCGGTCTGGGAGTAAATTCGAGGGCTACAGGATAGTCAGTATCAATTTTGTCAAGATTTACAATGACACTGTCGCCATCGACAACAGAATACCTGACACTCTTGCCGTTCTCAACCATGATAATCTTTCCTTTCGGAACATTGCCTCGCCATGCCACAGTTTTCTCAACCTTAGAACCCTCAGCCGGGACAATAATGGCAAATCGCTTTGAGTTATCTTTCGTGCGCGTAAACCATACATTCCCCGAATTAAACACATCTACTGGACGCGTGGCATATATCGCCTTGCCGTTTTTTCTAAGCCAATCGCCAATCAGAGTGAGACGCTTCTCCACTTCAGGCTCAATCTCGCCTTCAGGGGTAGGACCTACACCGAGAACAAGACAGCCGCCCTTGGCTGTTATCTCCACAAGCATCGCGAGTACTTTCTGAGGAGACTTGAATGGTGCATCAGGAACCCATCCCCAATCGTTGCTCAATGTTATGCAGCTTTCCCAGGGATGATCAAGCTTAGTTCCGGGAATGCCCCGTTCAGGTGTCTGATAATTTTCGTTACGTCCTTTTATGGTTCTGTCAACGGAAATAAGCCCCGGATGGATTCCATTTCGTGCTGCGACAAGCAGACTGTCAAGCCCCACTTCGTCACCTCTGACCCAACCTCCGTCGAGCCAAAGAATATCAAATTTGCCGTAATCTCCGCTCAAGAGTTCACCAAGCTGACCGGATGTGAAATCCTGATAATTTTTCCACCAGTCGGGATGACGCTCCTTTTTGTAATTTATATGGCGGTTAGGGGTAGAATATGCCGGATTCCAGAACCATTCGCAATGCCAGTCGGGTTTTGAGAAATAACATCCTATCATGAAATCCTTTTTGCGGAACGCATTGAAAACTTCGGCAGCGATATTTGATCTCGGATCGGAGCCGAAAGGACCGTTAGCAATGGATAAATCGGTATATTTAGATGGGAAATTACAGAATCCGTCGTGATGCTTTGTTGTGAAAATCATGTATTTCATTCCAGCCTTATCCATGATTGAAGCCCATTTATCAGGATTGAAAAGCACCGGATTTAAAGAATCCTTAAGACTATAGTACCATTTTTTATATTCATCGTAAGGCAGATCCTTCTTTCTTGATATCCAATCGACATCCTCTGAACATATTGACCAGGATTCAACAATGCCCGGAACGGAATATAAGCCGAAATGGAACAGGACGCCGAACTTAGCATCCTGCCAGTTATCTAATTTTTCCAAAACTTTCGGGTCTTCAGGCCATTGATAGTCGCTGCTGTTGGATCGTTGATGGACAAATCCCTGGACCTGCTGCGCTCCGGTTAAAAACGAAGCTGACAATGCAAACAGAAAAATTGAAAAGACTCTTGTTTTATTCATTGGTATCACATAATATCTGTTAAACAAAAATCTCAGAGATACCTTTCCGACATCTCTGAGATTTATGATATATTAGAGTTTCATTAAAGGCCCACTACACAAAGCAGTGAATCATAGAACCAGCTTACAAGACCGAGGCCGAGAATTCCGGCGACGCAAATCCACATTCCGAGTCTTTCCGAGAAAGCACTGCGGAAAGAAGCTACTGTCATTTCATCTACATCCTTTATAAACATCGCTTTAACTACAAGCAGATAGTAGTAAAGAGAGATAATGGTGTTGATCAAAGCGATAAGCACAAGAACATATATCGCGATCGAGCCTTGATTTATAGCGGAGGTAAAGATGAAGAATTTACTGAAGAATCCGGCAAACGGGGGAATTCCGGCGAGTGAGAACATGGCAAGCATCATTGTCACTGCGAGACGCGGGTTCGTCTTATAAAGTCCGTTATAATCATCCATGGAAACCTTGCCGCAATTGTTCTCGATAGCGCCTATGACACCGAAAGCAGCGAGATTGGAGAAGATATAGACCAGAACATAGAACATCAGCGCTGCCTCACCCATAGCATTGTCCCCGATAATACCGAGCATAATGTAACCGGCTTGTGAAATTGAAGAGAATGCAAGGAAACGTTTAAGATTCTTCTGTCGGATAGCGAAGAGGTTACCAACCGTTATCGTGAGGATAATCAGAGCATACAGCATCCATTCCCAGGCAAGCGAATAGACTGTGCCGAAAACCTGCCAGAGAATAACAAGGAATGCGAATGCAGCTGATCCCTTGGAAATAACAGAAAGATAAGAAGTGACCGAAGTCGGTGCTCCCTGATAGACATCAGCGGTCCAAAGATGGAACGGAACGAGCGAAAGCTTGAAACCGACACCTGACATTACAAAGGCTATCGCTACTACCAGCATAACAACATTGACCGAAGAGGCAGCTGTCATGGCAGAGGCAATTTTTCCGAAATAGAGGGAACCGGTCAGACCATAGACAAACGAAAGACCCATCAGCAGAACGGCGGAAGAGAAAACTGCCGTCATGATATACTTGGCTGCAGCCTCATGGCTTTCATATCTGTGTTTGTTTAAGGCGACCATAGCGGCCAAAGGCAGAGAGGCGCTTTCAAGACCGATGATGAAAACAAGGAAATGACGTCCAGACATCATGAGATACATTCCGAAGAGTGTTATGAGGAGAAGCTCATAAAACTCACCGCGACGAATCACCTGGTGTTCGCTCGCAGTCCATTTCAGAGACTGGATCAAAACGATCAAGACACCGACATTCAATATGTTTTTTATCGCTACTATGGCCGGAGAAGTCTCATACATGCCTGAGAAGCCGTCAACCACTCCGTCACCGATCACTGACGGACAGAATCCGTAAAGCGTGAACAGACCGAACAGCAGACATGTGACCTTGCCGATGCAACCGAGTGCATGCTTGGGCATGAATGTATCATAAAGGAAGACAAAAAGGAATAGAACTAACAAGCCTATTTCTTGCTTCATAGCTAAAAATTGTGAGTAATCCATTTCTTTTAAATCTTATTAGTTCATTCCAATTACACTGAAGATATTCGAGTTGAATGTCCAGCGGATCAAATCAGCAAAAAACTCAGGGAAACATCCGATTGCAGCTACACTGACAATCAGTGTCACAGTAGCGGTGCGCTCCCACCACTCAGCATCGGTAAGAGCGAGATGATGCTCGTCCTGAACCGGGCCGAGAAGGAGTTTACCGACAACACGGAGAATATATACTGCCGTGATCACAATCGAGCAGCAAGCCACAATGGTGAATACGCGATGGAACATGTCGGCATGTTCGAACGAACCGACAAAGATAGTCATTTCGGCCACGAAACCACTGAGACCGGGAAGACCGAGCGATGCAAAACCTGCAATCACGTAGCAAACCGCGAGGAAGGGCATGATCTTCATCAATCCGCCCATCTTGGTTATATCGCGGGTATGCGTGCGTCCGTAAATCATACCGATAAGGGCGAAGAAGAGAGCAGTCATGAGACCATGTGAAAGCATCTGCATGATTGCACCTGTCATTGCCGTCGTATTCAGCATGAGGATTGCGAAAAGCACGAGTCCGCAGTGACTGACGGAAGAATAAGCGTTGATATACTTGAGGTCAGTCTGAACACAAGCACTGAATGCACCATAGACAACGGAGATACCGGTCAGGATAAGGAATATCCATGCGAGATCATTGGCAGCCTGAGGCATAAGATATATCGCCACACGGAAACATCCGTAACCTCCGAGTTTCATCAACACACCTGCATGAAGCATAGAGACTGCTGTCGGCGCTGAAGCATGACCGTCGGGACTCCATGTATGGAACGGGAACATAGCGCCCAGCACACCGAAGCCAACGAATGTCATCGGGAACAGGAAATATTGCCATCCGGTAGAGATTGCTCCGTTTTTAGATATTTCGAGAAGATTCCATGTCAGCTGTGAAGGATCGGCTGAAGAGTGGTAGTAAATACCGATCAGACCGAGCATCAGGAATGCGGAACCACCCATCAGCATCAGTGTAAGCTTCATCGCCGAATAGTTCTTGTTTCCACTTCCCCACACACCGATAAGAAGGTACATAGGGATAAGGGCTACTTCATAGAACATGAACATGGTGAAGAGGTCGATCGAGATGAAGAAGCCGAACACACCTGTTGAAAGCAAGATCAACCAGAGGAAGAACTCCTTGGGCATCGGATCTATTTTCCATGAGGCGAAACTACCGGTCAGAAGAATGATAGATGAAAGGATCAACATTGCGACCGAAATACCGTCAACACCTACAGCGAGCTGGATATGCAACGGTTTAAACCAGTCCCAGGCTCCTGTAAATAGCATCTGGGCGTCAGGATTTGCTGCACGCATACCGAGGTACTCGACAAGCAAATAGATTGACAGCGCTGTCAAAGCGAGAGAACCGGTTACGGCCACGGCCCTGATCTGCTTGATATTTCGGCATAGGGCGAGTCCGGCAAGCATTATCACCGGGATCACCACGAAATAAATCAATATATTAGAAAACATAACTACTTTTATTTACTTTTTCCAAAATTCGATTACCATTTTGCCTGATTACATAACGCATAAGGCGGTAATGATTCCAAGCAGAAGAGCTCCGACAAGATAGATCCATACGTAGGACTGTATCTTGCCACTCTGCAATCCTCTGATCGCAAATGAAGCTTTATTGGTCACATAAGCCAGACCGTTCATGGTTCCGTCAATTACATGGCGGTCGAACCATGCGATAGGACGACAGACTCTGTCGAAGATAATCTTATGGGTAATGAACATGTAAAGTTCGTCCCAGTAGAAGCGGTGGAAACACCATGTCCAGAGATTGGGAAGAGCTTTGCGCATCTTTTCCGGAAGAGCGTTCTCTTTGCAATACATACGCCAGGCAATCAATATGCCGAGTATTGCAACGACAAGACTGACAGCAGCGACACTCCAGTCAAAGTGAGCCATAAAGTCATAGGGAACGCCATCCCAGCTAACGAGATTTCCGAAAGGAATGAATCCGGCGACGCAGGATATAGCGGCAAGGATTATCAGAGGCACAGTCATTGTCCACGGCTGATCGTGAGGCTGATGATGACCTTGAGGCACTTTATGTTCTTTCCACCAGAAAATGAGGAAATAGAGACGGAACATATAGAAGGCTGTCAGACCGGCCACAAGCGACATCCACACGTATGCTACCCAATTGTGTCCGAGGCAAGCGCTGAGGATCTCATCTTTCGAGAAGAATCCCGAGAAAGGAATGATACCAGCGATAGCAAGGCATCCGATAAGGAAAGTTATATGAGTCACAGGCATGTGCTTGCGAAGGCCGTGCATTGCGGTATAATCGTTGGATCCTACAGCATGGATGATAGCACCGGCTCCGAGGAACAAGAGAGCCTTGAACATAGCGTGGGTGAACAGATGGAACATAGAAGCCATGTAGCCGAGACCTTCGTGGAACTCAGGACGGGCTACGCCAAGCGATACCATCATGAACGCTATCTGGGAAATTGTGGAGAATGCAAGTACACGCTTGATATCGATCTGGGCGCAAGCGACCATCGCTGCATAGAATGCCGTAACAGCACCCACTACCGTTATAATGGTGAGAGAAACGCCTTCCATAAGATAGAGCGGGAACAGACGTGCAACCAGATAGACACCGGCGACAACCATTGTTGCGGCGTGGATAAGGGCTGAAACGGGAGTAGGACCTTCCATCGCATCGGGAAGCCAGATGTGGAGAGGAAGCATCGCCGATTTTCCCATACCACCCATAAATATCAGGACAAGTGCCCAAGTCAGTACGGAACCGCCCATAAAGACGGGAGCGGCACTTGTTGCGAAGATGTTTTTGATATTTTCGGCAGTCGAAAGACTGACAGCAAATGTATTTTCACCCACTCCGGCCGAAGTCAGCTCTGTGAAGTTGAAAGTTCCGGTATAGAATGATAGGATGAGAATACCGATAAGGAATCCGAGGTCGGCAAAACGTGTTACGATGAAAGCCTTCTTGGAAGCGGACACTGCTGACGGCTTAACATAGTAGAAGCCGATCAACAGATATGAAGACGCACCCACAAGCTCCCAGAATATATACATCTGGAAAATATTTGTGGCGACTACGAGTCCGAGCATCGAGAAACTGAACAGAGCAAGAAACGCATAGAAGCGCTGGAAACCGTGTTCATAGACTCCATGATGGTCACGCATGTATCCGTTACTGTAGAGATGGACCATGAACGAGATTGTTGTTATCACAACCAGCATCATGGCAGAAATCGGATCGAGAAGGAATCCTATGCGGATGACAAGTTTGTCGTAGAACTGCAGCCAGTCCTGATTGAATACAAGGAACTGCAGGCGGTTTCCGGCTGCATCCACAAATTCGGGAGCACCCGAGAAAAAGTACAGATATGCGGTATAATATGCCAGAACGAGTGTTATACCCATGCCGGCCGTTCCAAGGATACCAGCCATCTTATGGCTCATGAACTTGCCAAGCAAGCCCAGAAGCAAAAACATGAAGAGGGGTATTGCAAGTATTAAAACGGGAATAGTAGCTTCCATAATGCCTTAATGTTTCATTTGTGATAAGTCAGAAGCGGAGATATTTTTAACCGAACGGAACACATTTATTATGATTGCTATCGCAAGAGCAGTTTCAGCAGCTGCAATCGCTATGGCAAACAATGTGAAGAACATGCCTTCCATATTTTCGGGATAAAGATATCTGTTGAACACCACGAAGTTTATATCCACTGCATTCAACATAAGCTCAAGAGAGATGAGCATCGCGATCATGTTGCGGCGCGTTATAAATCCATAGACGCCACAGCAAAACATGATAAGCGACGGAATAAGATAGTAGATGATTGTTATATCCATAAGTCAATTATCTTTTGCGGGCGACAACAACGCCTCCGATTATACATGCCAATAACAACACACTTATTGCCTCAAAAGGCAAAAGATACTGATACTCGCCTGTTCCCATCAGGGCTTTTCCTATTTCATGCATTTTGGGATTCTCCATAGCTGGAAGCTGGGTCATTGCCATTCCACAGCGATAAAGGAGCGCGAAAGCCGCAACGGCGAATGTTGCCAGAGCAGCAAACAAGCCAAGAGCCCGCTTTCTTGAAACGAGCTGTGAACTGTTTTCTCCCGGATGTGAAGTAAGAAAAATGGAAAACACAAAAAGTACAACGATACCGCCGGCATACACCGCTATCTGCACTGCCCCGAGAAACTCATAGTCGAGCTTGAAGTAAAGGGCCGCAGTAGCGAAAAGTGTAAACAGGAGGAATGTGGCGGAACGCAGTATTTTACGTGTGGCGACAGTCAGTACAGAAAAAAGGACAATCGACAGTGCGATTATCACATACATGATGATACTTCCTACTGATTCCATATAATTTGATTGATTTATTTTTCAGTTGAATCTTTTGGAGCCTCAGCTGAAGCGGCGGCCGCAGCTTTCTTGGCGGCTGCAGCTGCTTTTGCGGCTGCGATCTTTGCCTCCTTCTCAGCCTGCATCTTTGCAATCTGTTCGGGTGTCGGAGCGGGCTCTTCCTTTTCTGGCAAATAATTGAGTTTCTTCACAAGCTTTTCGCGAGTGAAAACTGCCTGCTCAAAATCGTTCGAGAACTCAAGTGCATTCTGAGGACAGGTAGTGACACAAAGCTGACAGAAAGTGCAACTGCCAAGATCATATATATATTTGTCAAGCTTTCTTTTCTGTTTACCATCAAAGGTCGGAACCATTTTGGTGGTAATGGAAATTGTTCCGTTCGGACAATTTCGCTGACATATTCCACAAGCTATACATTTATGATTGCCGTCAGCATCATATTTGAGTTGCAGAATCGCACGGAACCGGTCAGGTACATGCACCTTCTCACGGTCTTCAGGATATTTTTCAGTAATCTTGGGGGTGATAAATTCCTTTCCGGTCACCTGCATGCCTTTCAGAAGGCTTGCGATTCCGGAGCCCAAAGATGAAAAATAATCTTTTACACTACCCATAAATTATTATTCTTGTTAATATTATCTTATAAACATATTGTTAATTCACTCTATATCAACGGACCTGACCGCCAAGTATGTCGAGAAGTTCCGTTGTGATACTTTGCTGACGAAGCTTGTTGTATTCAAGCTGTAGCTGTTCAAGAAGTTTCTTGGCATTATCGTTAGCACTTTGCATGGCCATTACTCGTGCAGCCTGTTCCGAGGCACGGTTCTCCGTGAAGATATCCTGCATTACAGCCATCAGGAACATAGGCAAGACTGTGCGGAAAATAGTTTCGGCATCCGGCTCGAATATGTAAGGACGACAAGATTCCCGGACTCCATTGGCCTGAAATGTCTCGCTCACCACCGGAATCAACTGTTCACAGGTTGGCAGTTGCTTGCTGACGCTCTTGAAACTCATGTAAAGCACATCAATTTTGTCAAGTTCTCCGGCAAGGAAATCTGACTGAAGTCTGGCGACAAAATCCTTTACCCCGTCGCCCGTTGTCTTCGAATCAACACCTTCAACAATTTTCATGTGGAGATGCGGATCAGAAAGTCGTGATACGGCCTTCACGATTTTTCCGCCAACAGGAAATATGTCGATATTCACGTCAGGGCCATATTGCTTGCGGTAAGCATTTATCTGCGCCATCAATACTTTAAATATGTTGACGTTATATGCTCCACACAAACCATCGTCAGAACCAAGAACCACAATCGCGAGGTTATTGACCGGACGCAACTCTATCAAAGGGGATGAAAACTCGGCATCAGCGGACAATAAGTTCCCGATAATAGATTCTATCTGTCCTCTGAACGGCTGAAGTCTGCGTAAAGCTGTTTCAGCCTTATGCATTTTTGCGGAAGAGATCATCTTCATCGCCCCGGTAATCTTCTCGGATGAAGCGACCGAGCCAATGCGACCTTTCAGTTCTCTTAGAGTTGCCATTATTAAGTCAATATATTGATTGTAAAACTATTCACATTATCAGTTATACCTTCCGGCAATGTCATTTGCTACCGAGGTTAACTTTTCAATAACGTCATCGGTCAGCTGGCCGTTTTTAAGAGGAACAAGCACTTCCTCTGCATATTTGGCATGCAAAAGCTGGAGATAAAGTTTTTCAAACTCGGCAACCTTATCGAGAGGCACATTTTCCAGAAGACCTTTGGTGCCGGCGAAAATCACAGCAACTTCATCTTCAACCGCCATTGGATGATATTGCGGCTGTATCAGAAGACGTTCGTTCTTGCGGCCTTTGTCAATGACACGCGCTGTCACAGGATCAATGTCTCCTCCGAATTTTGTAAACGATTCCAGTTCACGGAACTGAGCCTGATCTATCTTAAGCGTACCTGCGACTTTCTTCATCGATTTTATCTGTGCATTACCACCCACACGCGAAACTGAGATTCCGACATTGATCGCCGGACGGATTCCTCGGTTGAACAAACCTGTTTCAAGGAATATCTGCCCGTCGGTAATTGAAATCACATTGGTCGGGATATATGCAGAAACGTCGCCGGCCTGAGTTTCAATGATAGGAAGCGCTGTCAGTGAGCCTCCGCCTTTGACGATCGGCTTAAGTGGCTCTGGAAGGTCATTCATATTGGAAGCCACTTCCTGATTGTCAATTATCTTTGCGGCACGTTCAAGAAGACGCGAGTGAAGATAGAAAATATCGCCGGGATAAGCCTCGCGACCTGAAGGACGCTTCAGAATAAGCGAAATTTCACGATAGGCCACTGCCTGTTTCGACAGATCATCATAAACTATCAGAGCATCGCGGCCGGTGTCACGGAAATACTCACCGATGGCAACTCCGGCAAAAGGAGCATAATAACGCATCGAAGCCGAATCAGAAGCTGTTGCGGATACGATCACAGTGTAATCCAGCGCTCCATGCTTGCGCAATGTATCCACCAATGCCGCTACGGTAGAAGCTTTCTGGCCTATCGCAACATAGATACAATATACCGGCTTCCCTTCTTCAAAATTCTTTCTCTGGTTTATGATCGTATCGACAGCGATCGCCGTCTTGCCGATCTGGCGGTCACCAATGATCAACTCACGCTGGCCACGACCTATAGGAACCATAGAGTCGATGGCTTTCAAACCTGTCTGCAACGGCTGTTTAACCGGCTGACGGTAGATTACGCCGGGAGCCTTACGTTCAAGAGGCAGACGCATGAGATCGCCGGCGATGGGACCGGCTCCATCGATGGGTTCGCCGAGCACGTTGATAACGCGTCCCAGCAAGCCTTCCCCAACCGGAATTGAGGCAATCTCGCCTGTGCGCTTTACTGACATATTCTCGGTCACCTTATCAACATTATTGAGAAGTATGACACCGACATTGCTCTCCTCGAGGTTGAGAGCAACGCCCTTCACTCCGTTCTCGAACTCCACAAGTTCGTTAGCGCACACATTATCGAGACCATAGACATGAGCAACGCCATCGCCCACATCGAGCACAGTGCCGATTTCCTCGAATGACACTTTCGAATTAACAGTCTCAAGCTGCTGCTTTAATATTTCTGAAATCTCGCTGGGATTTATCATTGGTTACGTTATTTGCTGATTAGATTTAAACGCAATTGTTTTAATTCGTTGCTTACAGAAGCATCTACCTTCTCATTTCCGACTCGGACTGTAAATCCACCTATCAAAGAGGGATTGACAGACATCTCATACTCCATGATCCCACCTTTGAGATGCCTGGAGATAAGCTCTTTCAGTCGCGCTGTCTCCTGAGAGGCCAAAGGGACGGCAGACTCTACATCAACCTTATAAATATGGTTCTCTTTCCTGTAGATATCAACAAACGCATAAGCGATCAGACGGGTAAAGCCGATGCGCTTGTTATCTACAAGCAGCCTGATAAAATCATCAAGCAGACTGTCGGCCTTTTCTCCGTGCTCACACGCCGTGCGGATAAGCGCCGATTTGTCCGCTACGGATATGTAAGGATTGTTAAGCGTATCATTGAGTTCCGGAACAGAGACAAAGCATCCGATCAAATTTTTCATAAGGCTATACATAGCCTTGTCTTCACCCCGTTCCTTCGAAACGATGTAAAGAGCTTTAGCATATCGGCGCGGTATCAGACCTTCGTTCATAGAGTCAATCGATTAATTTTGTTTTTCCATTTCGTCGAGGAGCGAATCCACGAGCTTTGTCTGGGCTTTCTCGTCGGCCAACTGGTTGCGCACTACTTTTGCGGCAATATCAATTGCAAAAGAGCTCACTTCGTTTTTAAACTGCAGTTCTGCTTCCTTCCGTTCCTGAGCTATCGCCAATTTGGCCGCATCCATCACTTTTTTTGCCTCACCCTGTGCAGCTACACGGGCCTCGTCAATAATCTGCGATTTCATGCGGTCTGCCTCACGCAACATATCAGCCTGTTGTTTACGTGCTTCCGCAACGTATTTTTCTGACTCTTCCTTGGCATGAAGAAGCTGCTCCTTTGCCTGCTGGGCATATTCAACTCCCTTGTCAATCAAGTCAGCTCGGCTCTCGACTCCTTTGATTATGACCGGCCAACCCCATTTGTAAAGCACAAACAAGAGTATGGCAAAAGCCACAAACATCCAGAATACCAGGCCAAAATCAGGCGTGAACAATTCCATAATTCAGATGGAACGGCAATTAAACGAACATTGAAAGAACGCTGACGATAACCGCAAACAGGGCAACACCTTCAACGAGGGCTGCGATCACGATCATGTTGCTTCGGATATCTCCTGCGGCTTCGGGCTGACGGGCTATAGCTTCCATAGCTGATGAGCCGATTTTACCGATACCGAGGCCAGCACCTATTGCAGCGATACCTGCACCTATACATGCTCCTAACCCAACGAGGGGCTGAACTTCTGCCAAGATTGTTGCTAACATAATTATTCGTTTTTAAGTTTTGAATATTGTTTATTTATATAATTTCTTATTTATGCGACCAAGGTCTCTTCCTTAGGCTCTGACTCAAGTTCCTTTTTCTCATTAGCGTTGTCCTTATGCTTTTCTTCATGTCCCTTTTCCGTTCCGAACGAAATGAACAATGTTGACAGCATTGTGAAAACATAGGCCTGGATGAAACTTACGAGAACATCTATCAAAAGCATGAAAATCGAGAAGAGTACCGAAAAAACGGTGGTAGCACCTGTCACCACTGGACCGAGAGCAGCGAAGATGAAAATGAGCAACGTCAGAACAATGACTATCATGTGACCACCCATCATATTCGCAAAAAGACGGACGGTCAGCGCTGCAGGTTTGGTAAATACCCCAAACAACTCGATCACCGGCATAATCGGGATGGGAAATTTAAGCCACAACGGCACATCGGGCCAGAATATTTCCTTCCAGTAATGCTTTGTTCCGAATAGATTGGTGGCAAAGAATGTGAAGATGGAGAGAACAAGTGTCACGGCAATATTACCTGTCAGATTCGCTCCACCAGGGAAAATAACCATCAGACCGAGAAGGTTCAGATAGAGAATGAAGAAGAACACAGTCAGCAAGAATGGCCCGAATTTGGCCGAGCGGTCACCCAAGGTGGGTTTTATGACTCCGTCGTATATAAAAGCGATTAGTGCTTCGAGTATTCCACGCATTTTGCGTGGAGCCTTATACATCTGCCGACGATGCCAGCGGGCGACATAAAAGACGCTTAACATTACAAGAATACAAGCAATGAAAAGCTCGCAGACATTTTTCGTGATGGAAATATCCCACGGTCGGTATTGGCTGCCGTCAGGCATCTCCTGGACAACCTTTCCTTTATATTTGCCTTTTTTCGGTATAAAGAAAGTCTTGTCGCCGTCAACATATTTTTCTCCACCTGTAACTCTGGATGACATGAAACAATTGACTCCGTCCTTGCCGATCAGAATGACAGGAAGGGGAATACGATGATGGTGGTCAAACGGTACTTCCCAACCGTAACCATCGCCAAGATGTTCGAAAATTATATCTTTCGGCGTTGGTTTCGTGCTGTCTGTTTTCGCCTCCTCAGCAGCATTGGCTGCCAAAGGAATCAGGAAGGCAACAGCAAGAAACCATATTATAGTCTTGATCTTTTTCATCATGTTCCTCCTTCTCAATATAAGCAGACTGACACAATATTATTATCGACATCAACAAGCCCACCCATAACCGGAATGGAAGCATTCTCTCCATCGACGGTCTCATAAACTATCTTTCCCGGGACAAGCGTAGAGACAAGGGAAGCATGATCCTTCAAAACTGCGAAACTACCGTTCGCACCCGGAAGGTTGACAATCCTCACCTCTCCTTCAAAAACCACATCCTCGGAAGATATTATTTTCAGTGTCATGACAGAATGCTTTATCTTGATTCATATTTACTTTATCAGGCCTTGACTTCAGCAAGCATCTTCTTGCCCTTCTCTATGGCCTCGTCAATAGTTCCTACGTTAAGGAATGCCTGTTCAGGATATTGATCCATTTCGCCGCTAAGAATCATCTTGAATCCGCGTATGGTTTCCGAAAGAGGCACCATAACACCGGGAAGACCGGTAAACTGCTCGGCCACGAAGAAAGGCTGAGAAAGGAAGCGCTGGGCTCGGCGTGCTCGTGAAACTACAAGCTTGTCTTCATCAGAAAGTTCATCAACACCGAGAATAGCGATAATATCCTGAAGTTCATTATATTTCTGGAGAAGCTGTTTGACAGCCTGAGCTGTATTGTAGTGTTCCTCCCCTATAATATTGGGATCAAGAATACGCGAGGTCGAATCCAAAGGATCAACTGCCGGATAGATACCAAGTTCTGCAATCTTACGGCTCAACACCGTCGTCGCATCAAGGAAGCTGAAAGTCGTAGCCGGCGCAGGGTCAGTCAAGTCATCGGCAGGCACGTAGATTGCCTGAACAGACGTGATAGAACCGTTCTTTGTAGAAGTGATACGTTCCTGAAGCGCACCCATTTCCGAAGCAAGCGTCGGCTGGTAACCTACGGCCGACGGCATTCGTCCGAGAAGTGCCGAAACCTCACTACCGGCCTGAGTGAAACGGAAAATATTGTCAATGAAGAGAAGTATTTCCTTACCTCCTCCGTCCTGATCGCGGAACTGCTCGGCGACAGTAAGACCGGAAAGGGCCACACGCAGACGGGCGCCCGGCGGCTCATTCATCTGACCGAAGACAAGCGTAGCCTGCGAGTCAGCCACTTGCTTCATGTCAACATCGTGGAGATTCCATTCACCCTTGTCCATACCTTCACGGAATTTCTCACCATATTTCATGACGCCGCTCTCAATCATCTCGCGAAGAAGGTCATTACCTTCACGGGTGCGTTCACCAACACCGGTGAACACTGAGAATCCGTTATGACCTTTCGCGATATTGTTGATAAGCTCCATGATTAAGACGGTCTTTCCCACACCGGCACCTCCGAACAAACCGATCTTACCTCCCTTGCTGTAGGGTTCGAGAAGATCGATCACTTTTATTCCTGTGTAAAGGATTTCAGTTCCGATTGTCAGATCGTCAAACTCAGGAGCAGGCTGATGGATGGGACGCAGATCCTCTCTTTTCAGAGCGGGCAAACGGTCAATAGCCTCACCTATCACATTGAGAAGGCGACCTTTTACCTGATTACCTGTCGGGACAGCAATAGGACGGTCAAGATTGGTTACTTTTGTACCGCGCTGCAAACCGTCGGTACTTTCCATAGCCACACATCTGACTGTATTTTCTCCGATATGCTGTTCAACTTCAAGTATGAGCATGGAGCCATCGGGACGGTCTATCTTCAAAGCTGTATAGATGGGAGGGAGTACCATTCCCTCGCCCTCAAAAGCCACATCGACGACAGGACCGATAACCTGAACTATTTTTCCGAATTTGTCGCTCATGATTAGATTGGAAATTATAATGGGGTTAAATTTTACTTAAAAATGGAATTGGTAAACTATCACGAGTACCATCAGCACCAGATTGAAGAGGTTGATGGGAAGAAGATACTTCCACTCGAGGGCAAGCATCTGGTCGATACGCAGACGCGGGAATGACCATTTGAACCAGATTATCACGAATGAAAGAGCTATTGCCTTTCCGATGAACCATATCACCGAGGGAATATAGTCCATGATCTCATTGAATCCGGTCCAGCCGGGAATATGAAGCGGCATCCATCCTCCAAGGAAAAGAAGAGTCGCAACACCCGAAACAATGAACAGATTCAGGTATTCAGCCAGATAGAAGAAGCCGAAATGCATACCTGAGTATTCCGTGTGATAACCTGCTGTCAACTCACTTTCAGCCTCAGGCAAGTCAAACGGGCCACGGTTGGTTTCAGCCGTTCCGGCAATCATATAGATAATGAAAGCGATAATCGCGGGAAGATGACCAGAGAATATAAACCAGAGATTATCCTGTTTTTCAACGAGTTCGACTATATTCATTGTTCCTGCGAATGCAACGATAGTCAGGACTGAAAGGCCGATAGAAAGCTCGTAACTTACCATCTGTGCGCCTGAACGCAACGCTCCGATAAGAGTGAACTTGTTATTACTTGACCATCCTGCAAGAAGAATTCCAAGAACACCTATTGAAGAAACCGCAATAAGGAAGAATATACCGATATTGAAGTTTATTATCTGAAGGCCTTTGCCCCAGGGAAGCACCGCGAAAGCAAGCATTGACGCGAGAATCACGAGATAAGGAGCAAGGGCGAAAAGGAATTTATCGATATGATTTAACGAAATCAGCTCTTTAATGAGCATCTTGAACATATCGGCAAAACTCTGGAGCAATCCGAAAGGACCGACGCGGTTCGGGCCGAGACGACACTGGAAAGCTGCGCAGACCTTGCGTTCATAATAAATATAGAAGAGAGCCAGAACAGCATAAACCGTCAGAAGAAGAAGTCCGATAAGGATACACTCGACTGTTGTTGCCAGCCATCCGGGCATTCCGCATGTCTGTTCAAAAAAATTGTCGATCCAGTTCGTCAGTAGCGAAAAGTCAAACATAATGGATTAACTGTTTATTCTTAAGAAATTTAATTGCTTTTTATTATCGATCCATATCGGGGACAATATAGTCAAGTGAGCCACCGATGGTTATGAGGTCAGCAATCTTGCTACCTCGTGTAATATGATCAACGACTGCGGCGGCAGTGAAGCTCGGAGGAACAAGTTTGAGACGATAGGGAGATGTCGAGCCGTCGCTTTCGAGATAGACTCCGAATGTTCCGCGGCAGCCTTCAACGGTTCTGAACCAATGTCCTACAGGAAGTTTAATGACTTTAGGCACTTTCACGCAATATTCTCCTTCGGGGATATTGTCGATAAGCTGCTCAATGATCTTCGCACTCTGTTCCATCTCTTCCATTCTGACTTTGAAACGAGCCATGGAATCGCCCTCTGTCTTGACAACCTGCTCAAAGTCGAGTTCGCCATAGATGCTATAGGGATCGGTCTTTCTGACATCGCACGCCCAACCTGAAGCACGTCCTGACGGGCCTGTGACTGACCAAGATATCGCATCTTCTTTAGAAAGATGGCCTACACCGACCATTCGGTTTTGAGTGATGACGTTTCCGGTAAAGAGCTTGTTGTATTCCTTGATATTGCGAGGAAGAACAGCCAGAAGCGCTTTTACATCTTCAACAAAATCCGGAGCGAGATCCTGCATCACACCTCCTATACATTCATAGTTGAATGTCATGCGCGCGCCACATGTCTTCTCCATGATATCAAGAATCTGCTCACGCACACGCAGGGTATAGAAAAGCATGGTCGTAGCTCCGAGGTCCATGCAGAATGTACCGATGAAGAGACAGTGGGAGGCGATACGCGAAAGTTCATCCATGAGCACACGGATCACTTGAGCGCGGCGGGAAATTTCAATGCCGGCAGCCTGTTCTATTGTCATGCAGAGACAATGATGATAAGGATGACCGGAGAAATAATCCATACGGTCCATGAAGTGAAGAGTCTGAGGATAGGTCAGCTTCTCACAGATTTTTTCGATGCCGCGGTGGATATATCCCATATAAACGTCGATCTTCTTTATAGTCTCGCCGTCAACCGCAGTGCGGAAACGCAACACACCATGAGTAGCAGGATGCTGCGGGCCAATGTTCACAACGAAATCATCCGGTTCGAAAACGCGGACCTCACGTTTCTCAACCTTACCGTCGGGAAGTTCAACATAAGTATCGGTGAAGTCAGTCTGACGTTCATTCTCAACAGTTACAGGATTGATTTCCTCACTCTCATCGTAATTCTTGCGCAAGGGGAAACCCTTCCAGTCAATGCTGAGGAAAATTCGACGCATGTCCGGATTGTTGATGAACACAATTCCGAAGAAGTCATACACTTCGCGCTCAAAAATACCGGCTATCGACCAGAGATCGGCAACGCTGTGGAGCATCGGGGTTTCAACGTTGTCAGTGGTAACACGTACTGACAAATGCTCATTGTTCGTTGTATTCGTCAGATAATAAACACAACCGAGTTTATCTTTCCAGTCAACACCAACAATTGTTACGAGGAAATCAAAACCCAGAGTGTCACGCAGAGCCAACGCACAATCGTGCCATTTTTCATCGGCTATGTTCACCAATAATATATCGCCATCTTCAAAAGTGGCATCGGGGAATAATTTGGCTATTTTTTCTTTAAGTTCTGCCATATTTATTTTCCGTTATTCGCTGTTCGAAATTAATTAATCCTCTACACCTTCAATAGGATGGTTTCTCAGAAATTCTTTCTGATTTTCTTTACGGTTAACGCCTCCGAAGAATTTTTCCACCTTGATTTTACGCGATAACTGCATTATAGCGTAGATCATAGCCTCGGGACGGGGAGGACAACCGGGAAGGAACACATCGACAGGTACGATCTTGTCGATACCCATCACAACATGATATGATTTCTTGAAAGGGCCACCTGAGACGGCGCATGCGCCACAAGCGATGACATATTTGGGCTCAGCCAGCTGATCATAAAGGCGACGCATAACCGGAGCCATGCGTTTTACGATTGTACCGGCAACCATCATGAAGTCAGCCTGGCGGGGTGACGAACGAGCGACTTCCCAACCGAAACGGGCCATGTCATATCGGGCTGCGCCTAAGGATACGAATTCGATTCCACAACAGCTTGTTGCAAAAGTCAAGGGCCAGATTGAGTTCGATCGGCCCCAGTTGATGAGTTTATCAAGGCTGCCGACGATCACGTTGGTGCCGTTTGCCTGCAACTCTTTTACGAGTTTCTCGATGTACTCGTTATCTTTCCATGCGTCATAAGGCATGCTTTTGGTTGTCACTTCCATTCAAGAGCTCCTTTCCGCCAAGCATACACAAGGCCAAGTACAAGTATTACAAAAAAAACAGCGATGCTGAGAATGCTTGCAACGCCCATTGTAGCGGCAAGTTCCCCGACAATTGTAGCCCAGGGAAAAAGGAACACACACTCGACATCGAACATCAGGAATAAAATCGCGAAAAGATAATATCCGACTTTAAACTGGGCCATACTTTCACCACGAGTCGGAATACCGCATTCATAAGCCTCGCCTTTCTGAACGTTGTAAGAACGAGGCGACATCAGACCTGCAAGCCACAAAGCGAGTCCTACAAGTGCAATACCCGTAAGAGCGGCCGTGATGGCAAGCGTAGATGATAGGATTGTAAGTGATATCATACTAAAGCAATTATTACTCTTTCAACTGAAATCGCCATGAAATCAACAGACTCCGACGCCCTAACATAATAAAAATCGGACGACGGAATATGTGTTTCCCGTGGCAAATCGGTTTTTACGGTGCAAATATAGCAAATTTTAATTAAACTTCAACGCAGAATGTTGACATATTTGAGAAAATTGCTTTATGTTGTTTAACATATCCGACTTAATGACGAAGCTTGTTGTAATCCGGCGACAGGTAGGCTTCGACATAGTAAGTCACACCCTCTTTTATTAATTCCATGACAAGATTCAATTCATCTCGCAAAACCGCATTCCCGCTTACTTTTTTGACAAGTAGAGTCTCCCCGTCGTTCAGTGTCAATTCAACAGATTCATTCTCCTCAAGCGTATAGCCGTCGTCAGTAAGCGTCATTGCAATGCCCCTCAATGTAAAACCGACTTTCCCTCCTCCAATATCAAGATCTTTCACCGTCATATCAAGAGTCATGGACGACGGGTGCAGATCAAGTTTGTAGAGAGGCTCGTAATCCACCAACTGAGGCATTATCTCTTTTTCGGATCGGACGGTTGTTGTGCCTTCGGCAAAAACCGTATATGGATACGAAAGCACTGAATATATTCCGTTTACAGTATAGGAAGCATAGAATCCGGCCGACGGATTGTCATTAAGCTCGTTTGATTCACTATATACGATTTCCACTTCCGTCAGAGTGCAGTCGTCCCCGGGATTGTCGGAAGAAATAAATGGAGCCTTTATTGCCCTCTGTTTTTCGTGGGAACCAGCAACGTAAGTCCACTCGATATTGCTGAATGTAACGATTCTTCCCTCTTCTTCAGGAGAGAACCGAAGGTTATTTATGGTAAGCGTCGCCATTCTTTTCTCATCGTCGAAAACAATGTTATAGGAAACGCCATCGGTTATGAATGCATTTGTGCGACCCGAAGGAGTAACAAAATTAAACATTTCGGGGCTGTCGGCAAAAACTACATGTCGAAACGGCTCTTCGCTGCGACATCCAATCATAAACAATACGGAAACGAATATGAGGAAACGTGAGGCTTTCATAGTTGTAATATATTTGTAACATCTTTCTAATATCACAACTATTGATCCGCCCAAATGGTTCCCAGGCGGCAGCCTGTTAATTCGCCGAGTTGAAATTGAGGCGAACAGTCAGGCCAAAACGGCGAGGTTTGCCACGCTGGATGAATTTGTTCCCCATAGATTCGAAATAGAATGTATCGAATTTAGTCCCTGTGATATTATCCATCCAAGCCTCGAGTTCGATCCATCCTCGAGAAGCGTTGACAGATGCTCCAAGCTGAGCATAGAATGGCTGTGAGAAATCATTCGCCTCATTCCAATAAATACGCCCAACCCCTCTTGTGTTGAGAGTGTAGGACAAAAGCCAGTCGCGACTTATATTGTGATTGAAAGAACCTGATAGGAAAAGAGTGTGATTGGGAGCATAAGGCACATGTTTCCCTTTATAATTTTCAGAACCGTCGATATATCGGCGAAATTTCGCGTTAGTATATCCGTAAGACAAATTAAACGACCAATGGCGGTCAGGAGTAAAACGAGTCTGAAATTCTGCGCCGAAGCTTCTTGACTTACCTGCATTAGTAGTTATGCGACCGGTTGTGGATTCATCGGGGAACACCGTTAGCTGTTGGTCAGTCAGATCTATGTAAAACAATGCGATATCCGTCATCACGCGCCCCTGTGCACATCCTATATGCGCGCCCAATTCATAATTCCAGCTTCGTTCAGGTGCGTAGGTTATTATATTGTCAACATCGATCTTATCGTCGGAAGGTGACATTCCGGGCATTGACGACATCATCTCTGACATCATTCGCTGCTGCAGAATCTCGCTGAACATCTGGGTGTTGTATCCTCCTGACTTATATCCTTTACCCAAAGACGCATAAACACTTGAGCCGCTCTCAAGAGGCAAATCATAGGACAATGTCAGTTTTGGCACAAATTCCAGATAATGCTTTTTAAGCTTTCCGTTGTCATCTATTGTGATATCTTTCTGCAGGATCGGCCGCTGAGGACGGGACTTCATGAAAACTGAGAATGCAGAATTGCACACGCTTGTATAATCGAGTTTCGAAGACTCATAGTCAAGCCTCATTCCGAATGCGATATTAAAACGGCCCAGATCCAAAGTACTCTGATGGTAAGCCGCAATACCCCATGTCGGCATCCTGAAATAGCTTTGAAGAGGAATCTCAGGATTGTCGAATCCGATCATGACAGGTATCTTGTCATTGTTATTCACTCTGTCGGTTATCAATGTCGCAATACCGTCATCCTTCAGCGTGACCGGGGCGCGCATACGGGTAGTCTTATAGAATCCGAAGAGACCTCCGAGCCAGGTATAGAATCCGGCCTTTCCCCGTGCGACAATATCCTGGGTAAGACTTGATTCATGAATAGCTTGCGTCAGAGTAAAATAGCTGAGCGGCAAGAAATCCTGATCAAGAGTAAGGTTATCCGTTATGTGCTGGAAGCTCGTGATACTCGAGAGGGTAAAATGCCTTGCACGCCATTTCACTGTCAAGGCATCGCGGACAGTGTTTCGCCGGTAAAAACATGTATCATTGTAATTAATTATTCCACTACCCACATACTCATATTCATACCCCCCGTTTTGCGAGTAATTGAAAGCTGCCGTGTTATCGGCTGTCACCGTTCTGGAAATCTGCCACTGAGTTGTCCAGCGGAGGCCGGCGCCCTTTTCGGTACCGACTTTTTTAGCGTTATAGGCATTCTTATAAAATCCGTCGGAATAAACTATATTTCCAGAAAAAGACATTGCGAGGTCAGGACGAAATTTCTGATAGTGTGCTACCGCCATGTTTGCCGTCGGACCGTTTCCTATTGTCGCAGCCACTCGACTACCCTGATAGTACATGGGTTTCAAAGTGTAGATATTTATCTGTCCACCCATGGTATTGCGTCCGTACAGGGTGCTTTGCGGACCGCGTAACACTTCTATGCGATCTATATCCACAAGCATAAAATCATAGGCGTTTTTATTTAGGAAAGGCACATTATCCACCGTCATTCCAACGGCCGGCTGATCCATGCGCGAACCGATTCCGCGAACATAAATACTTGATGTGGTGCGGCTTCCGTAATCAGGCATAAAAAAATTCGGAGCGATCTCACTGACACCCCGCAAAGAATTTATGTCCCATTTCTCAACCTGCTTCCGGTCAAGGACAGTCGCCGCAAGAGGCTGAAGACTCAGATCGGGATTCTGTTTTATCGCTGTGACCGTCACTCCTCCGAGCCATCGGGAAGTGTCAGAAGAGAATGTCGCTATGTCGGAAGCTGCACCGGCTGCCGGCAATATTGAAATCATTAAGTATATGAAGATTTTCAAACGCATATCCATTATTGTTATGTCTGATTTATCTAAAAAACGGGGCAAAGTTAGGATATTCCTTTCAATTGTGCAACAAATGTTAATATTATAGTGGTCAAACACTCCATAGGACGTAATATTAAAATTTTTGCTTAAATTTGCGCCTAAAATTAAATTGAATTAAAAAATGGCTCAACAGGACGAAGTTTTTAAGAAAATTGTATCTCACGCCAAAGAATACGGATTTGTTTTCCCTTCAAGTGAAATCTATGACGGCTTGTCGGCCGTGTATGATTACGGACAAAATGGCGTTGAGCTCAAAAACAACATAAAAAAATATTGGTGGGATTCCATGACTCTGCTCCACGAAAACATCGTAGGCATTGATTCTGCAATATTCATGCATCCTACCATCTGGAAAGCGTCGGGACACGTCGATGCGTTTAACGATCCGCTGATAGACAACCGCGACTCAAAAAAGCGCTACCGCGCGGATGTTCTCATAGAAGATGCCATTGCAAAAATAGATGACAAAATAGAAAAAGAAGTAGCTAAAGCGCGCAAACGCTTCGGCGACAATTTCGATGAAGAACTTTTCCGTCAGACCAATCCCCGTGTTCTTGAACACAAGACCAAACGTGACGCGCTTCATCAGCGTTTTTCCGACGCTATGAACGCCAACGACCTCAATGAATTGCGTCAGATAATACTCGACGAAGAGATTGTATGCCCTATTTCAGGCACCCGCAACTGGACAGAAGTCCGTCAGTTCAATCTGATGTTCAAGACCGAAATGGGAAGCACTGCCGACGGAGCCATGACCGTTTATCTGCGTCCTGAGACCGCTCAAGGCATCTTCGTGAACTACCTGAACGTCCAGAAGACAGGGCGCATGCGCATTCCCTTCGGAATAGCTCAGATAGGAAAAGCTTTCCGCAACGAGATTGTTGCGCGTCAGTTCATCTTCCGCATGCGTGAGTTCGAACAGATGGAGATGCAGTTCTTTGTCCGTCCCGGCGAAGAGCTGAAATGGTTCGCCACATGGAAAGAATGGCGTTTGAAATGGCATAAAGCCCTCGGCCTCGGTGACGAGAAATATCGTTATCACGATCACGAAAAACTCGCCCACTATGCCAACGCGGCCACCGATATAGAATTCATGATGCCTTTCGGATTCAAGGAAGTTGAAGGCATACATTCCCGCACGAATTTCGATCTCTCTCAACACGAGAAATATTCAGGAAAAAACATCAAATATTTCGATCCTGAGCTAAACGAAAGCTATGTACCTTATGTCATAGAAACATCTATCGGCGTGGATCGCATGTTCCTTTCCGTGCTTTGTTCATCCTACGAAGAACAACAGCTTGAAGGTGGAGAAAAACGCGTCGTTCTTCATTTGCCGGCAGCTCTCGCTCCGGTGAAATGCGCCGTAATGCCTTTGGTTCGTAAGGATGGACTTCCTGAAAAAGCCCGCGAGATTGTCAACGACCTCAAATTTGACTTTGCAACGCACTACGATGAAAAAGACTCCATCGGGAAACGTTATCGTCGTCAGGATGCTATCGGAACACCATATTGCATCACCGTGGACCATCAGACCCTCGAAGACAATACTGTGACTCTCCGAGAAAGGGATTCCATGGAGCAGACACGTGTCAATGTCTCTGATCTTCACAAACTCATTCATGACAACGTGAGTCTTAACTCTCTCCTTCGCAAACTTGCATAATTATACATATACATGAAATCAAAACGAACACTTATAACAATAGTGTGTATAGTCGGCATACTGCTGATATGCTGTGTCGGCGGCTGTAACACTTATAACAAGATGGTCGGCCTTGAGGAAGGCGTTGATCAGAGCTGGAGCGAGGTCGAGACTCAGTATCAGCGCCGCGCCGATCTGATTCCTAACCTTGTAAACACGGTAAAAGGATACGCTACCCATGAGTCGCAGACTTTTGAAAAAGTAACCGAAGCGAGAGCGAAAGCCACCTCCATCACGCTCAATGTCGATGACCTTACCGAAGAGAATCTGGCCAAATTCCAGCAGGCACAGAATGATCTGTCATCGGCACTCAAATCATTGCTTGCCGTATCCGAGAACTACCCTGACCTGAAAGCCAGCAAAAACTTCGAGGATCTCCAGGTTCAGCTTGAAGGAACCGAAAACCGTATCGCCACCGCCCGTACACGATATACGGAACAAGTAAAACACTACAACATTTCAATTCGACGTTTTCCCGCCAATATCTTTGCCGGAATGTTTGGATTCTCTTCCAAGCCCCAGTTCAAGGCTGAAGAAGGCGCATCGAAAGCACCTGAAGTAAATTTCGACTAAGACACAATGAGAAAACTGTTATTTTATGCAGCTTCTGTTATCTTTGCCTCCTCATGGATAACATCCTGCACCGACAACGACTCCTGGGATGAATATGAACAGTGGCGTAAAGTCAACAATGAATGGTATAACGAACAGCTGAACCGGGTAAACCCTGACGGCACCAGATACTATTCACTCCTTCAGCCTGAGTGGTATTCTCAGTCAGGTGTCCTCATTCACTATTTCAATGACCGTTCGCTGACGGCAAACAACCTGCAGCCTATGCTGACAAGTACTGTATCTGTGAAATATCACGGCCGTCTTTATAACGATGTCGGTTTCGATTCCACTACGGTTGGGAGTGACAGCGTCAGAACCTTTCAGCTGACGGGAGTCATCGCCGGATGGCAGATTGCATTGACACAGATGCATGTTGGCGACTCCGTTGAAATCATAGTCCCTTACGCACAGGGTTACGGCTACAGTGGCTCAGGCGCATCTATTCCGCCCTACTCCACTCTTAAGTTCAACATCGGGCTGAAAGATATCCCCGGCTATGAGATAAGAGACTGATATTCTGTAAACGCATAATGTAAAGACGGATTTTCCTTTTTAGAAGATCCGTCTTTTGTTTGACATATCAATGCGGTTGAGCTAAGAGAAAAAGCTTGATAGACAAGTCCGGAGGACGCGCTGATATTAACCGGGCATGAAGCTCAGCGGAGTGTGGGGTTACAACACAGCGCGCCCGACGGGCTCTGAGTGGGAAAACATGACATAGGTTTATTCACTCAGCCACATTGTTCAGACATATTACTCTACTTACAACTCCCCCTTGAAACAAAATCCCTTATCTGAATGTTGTTAATTGAAAATGACATTTTTATTATGAAAACAAAATTCCTTTATCTCACATTATTACTGACATCAGCATTGTTCATGTCCTCATGTGGCAGCGATGATGACGATGTTGATATTTCAAATCTTCCTGAGGCTGTAGCCGATGCTTTTCACAATAAATATCCGGGAATCGCCACCAACAGTGTCAACTGGGAAACCACCGGCAAATATTATGTTGCTGAATGGAAAGAAGCCAACGGATTGCGCGATGTCGAAGCATGGTTCATCAATTCTTCTCAGTCATCACAAAGCTGGGTAATGACCGAAACAGACTATGGCAAGAATCTGTTTCTTGTCCCTGCCGAACTGAATGCTGAACTTGAAAAGACCGAGTACCGTACAGCTGTCATCGATGACATTTCACTTTATGAATACCCTGTTCAGTCAAGAAATGTCTATATCATTGAAGTCGAACCGGCCGGTCAGACACAGGATTTATTATTACTGTTTGACGCCACGACTTACAAATTCATGGAAGCCATCCCCGATAACGATACAGAGATTACTCCAGATACAGTATTCTGATATTATTTCATTACCGTTTACAGCCGTTGTCTATCCGAAAAGACAACGGCTATTTTTGTCTAATCCGTGGATTGTGCGATTAGCCCGACATAATTCCCACTAATGTCAGGAATTTTAGCTAACTTTGTAATTCCTTTATGGCACAGTTCAACATCTGCTGCAAAGGATACTACAATTTCAGTCCTACTCTATGTTTTGTTCTTGGTGGCGCCCCGAAAAAATAATTGTCCGTCATTGGTCATTCAGATGTGGTAGTGATGGTTATGCCAATTATGATTGGAACGCATATATTTATAATATAGTGACATGAAAAGAATCAATATAACTCTCTGCTTTCTTATGGGGCTTGCCACGGCGTTGACTTCAAGCGGAGCTAACTGCGGCAATCGTATTTTTACGATGTCCAAGAGTTTCGACATTATTGCGGCGATGCAATATTTTGATAAAATCAAGGATGTTGCCCGTTTCTATAATCTGACAACTGATTCAACTTTCATGTCATGTCTCAATCATGTAAATGAGAATGTTAAGGCTTCAAAACTCTGCAATTTCTATTCCATCTATGGCGGAGATAAAAACAACACCGACTCCTGTGTCGCTTTTTTCAACAATATAAAGCAAAATGACTCGATAATACGCTCTGATGCGGTCTGGATCAGGGATATCGTAGAATTGCAGCCCGAGATTACATATTGCATATCCGCATTGAATTCAGCCGGATATTCTGATTATTGGGATAATGAAATAGAACCGATATTTGAAAGACAGATAAATGCCTATCCGGTTTCAGAAAATATGCTCGATAATATACATGATGCCCTGACAGAGTTTTCCGGTCCAGAGATATTGCCCCCGACTCGTTCAAACACCTATATCCTCAACATTGACAATGCCTTCAACCTTTCAGACGAATCATTCTGCTGCACGCCGCTTCTGTTGGATGTTGAACTTGAAAAGAAATTCAGACTTGATTTCCTGAAAGTCTATATTCACGAGAATCTTCATCGACTGTCTGTTTCTAAAGAACTGATGCGCAAACTCGATGAGCTTATGGCTGATGATTTTTATCGAGATAATGAAAATGTAGCAAGAAGCCATAACGAAGGACGCAACGAGGCTTTTGTTGTCGCTGCGGAAGCCTTCATATCACATAAGATTGGACGAAGGGACAACAGAAGCGTCTATGATGAGTTTAAGGAATATGTAGATGGCAGTCTTGTACTTGCGCCGATTATATATATCCATATTCCTGATAAACAAAAAGATGAATCGCTTAATAGTTTCATTCTCCGACTTTTTGGCAATGGGACAATAAAGGTAGGAAGTGTGAAAGCCGAGTATGACAGGGCCATGAGACAACTCGAATCTAAAATAGTCAGCGATGAAAGGTAATTTTCTCCGGCGCCTTTGACTAATAATGATTCCACCAGCGATTGCAGTAAAGATAATATCATATTGTCGAATAGTCAGGTTCAAGTAGATTCCTGATTATGGGAAGCGGTATATATAGTAGAAATATTTTGGAGGAAATTGTGCGATTAAGACATTTGTCACAGCTAAAGTCATTGATGCTTGGTAACTTTGCGACCCGATTTAATGACTTGTCAACGCTCACCGGCTTCGCTGACATAGGCTTCCAGCAGATGCGCAATTATTTCTCATTTGCAGTAAATAGTTTTGTCGGAATGACTATAAACAATGTAATCACAGCGGTTCTAAAAGTTTTTAAGAGTATCATAATTTAATCATCCGAAAATCGGAGGGTTCGTTCTTGCGAATTATCGTATTGATATTTATTTGATTTGATGTCACTTAGAGCATTTATTTCTGAACTATTGTAATCAGATAAATACCGAAATTAAATCAGGACTAAAGAGATTAAAGTATTATATATTGGGGCCTTCGGCAATCGTTGCCGGGGGCTATTGGTGAAATAGGGACTCAAAATGGTGGAGGCTGCAAAAAGAATCGGTGGCTAAAGTGCCACCCGGCGCGGTCGTGGTAACGGCGATGAAATTCACCCATAGGACAGAGTTAATCAACCGGCATAAGACCGAAAAATATAAATGGTGATATCTATCTTTTAAGATTATAAAGTGTAATCTTTTGATATAGTTATGATTTTACATTTTATAGGCGCATGAATCACATTTTTTTCGTACCTTTGTAAGGAACTCTCTCAATTAAACCCATAAACCAATCCCTCTTGCTTAATGAGCGACGACACATATACTGACGAAGACGAATTTTTCGACGACACCGAAGCCGGTTCCGGTGGCTTTTCCTCGATGTTCGTAGATCTGAATGATGACATTGTCAGACAGCATTTACGCGGTATGTTCCAGAGCTGGTATCTGGACTATGCATCCTACACGATTCTCGACCGCGCGATTCCCCACATTGACGATGGACTGAAACCGGTCCAGCGAAGGATATTGCATTCCATGAAGACATTGGACGACGGGCGCTTCAACAAAGTAGCCAACATTGTCGGAAATACCATGCAATACCATCCTCATGGCGATTCTTCGATTTATGGAGCCCTTGTCCAGCTCGGTCAGAAAGAACTCCTCATTGAAACGCAGGGAAACTGGGGAAACACGCTTACCGGGGCTCCTGCAGCTGCTGGACGTTACATAGAGGCACGTCTTTCGCAGTTCGCACTTGAAGTCCTGTATAATCCGAAAGTGACCAACTGGACCATGAGTTACGACGGCAGAAAAAAAGAACCCGTCACTCTACCGGCAAAATATCCGCTTCTGCTTTTCCATGGAGTGGGAGGCATCGCCGCCGGCCTTTCATCACTCATTCTTCCGCATAATTTTACGGAAATACTCGATGCTGCCATCGCTTATCTTCGCGATGAAGAGTTCACGCTCTATCCTGACTTCGCCACAGGAGGTTTCATAGATGTCAGCAGATATAACGACGGTGCACGCGGCGGTAAAGTCAGGATCAGGGCCAAGATCGAGAAACTCGACAACAAGACCCTCGCGATCACTGAAATACCGTTCTCCACCACAACCGAATCTCTGATCGACTCCATTATAAAAGCATCGGAAAAAGGGAAAATCAAGATTAGAAAAGTCGATGATAACACTGCCGCTTCGGCCATGATTCTTGTCCATCTGCAGCCGGGAACATCAAGCGACAAGACCATAGACGCACTATATGCTTTTACCGACTGTGAATTACCCATTTCTCCAAACTGCTGCGTCATCTATGACAACAAACCTCACTTTATTTCTGTAAGTGACGTTTTGCGCAGAAACGTGGACTCTACAAGAGAAATTCTTCGGGCTGAACTTGAAATTCAATTGTCGGAAGTCAAAGAAATGCTGCACTTCGCTTCTCTTGAACGTATTTTCATAGAGGAAAGAATTTACAAAGACAAAGAATTCGAGCAAAGCAATTCCAAAGAGGAAGCCATAGCCCATATAGACAGGAGAATAGAACCTTGGAAGCCAAAACTGCTCCGAGAAGTGACTCACGAGGATTTCGAAAGACTCTTCGAGATAAAAATGGGGCGTATTCTTAAGTTCAATGTTCAGCAGGCTGAAGAAAATATCGCCGCTTATAATGATAGGATCGCCCATCTGAATTCCGAACTGAGTCATATAACTGAATATACAATCAGATGGTTCGAGACTCTAAAGGAAAAATATGGCGCCGATCATCCGCGCAAGACTGTGATCCGCAATTTTGAAAACATTGCGGCCGCAACCGTGGCGGAAGCTAATGAGAAACTGTACATAAACCGTGAGGAGGGATTCATTGGCACATCCCTTAAAAAGGACGAATATCTGTGCACTTGCTCTTCCCTTGATGACATAATAATAATCTACAAAGACGGTACCTACAAAGTCACGAAAGTTCAGGAAAAGCTTTCAGTAGGTAAAAACGTGCTATATGTCAACGTTTTCAAGAAAGACGCCAGGACCATCTACAATGTCATTTACCAGGACGGGAAGGGCGGTCCCTACTATATGAAACGTTTCAACATCACGGGTATCACACGCGACAGGGACTATAATATTACCCAGGGCACGAAAGGCTCAAAAATAGTCTGGTTCTCTGCCAACCCTAATGGAGAGGCAGAGGTTGTCAAGGTGACACTGAAACCGATACCGCGACTGAAAAAACTCTTTATCGACGTAGATTTCAGCGAACTCTCTATAAAGGGAAGGGGCGCCCGGGGTAATCTCGTAACCCGTAATGAAGTTCATCGCTTCTCACTTAAAGAAAAAGGTAAATCCACGTTAGGAGGCAGAAAAGTATGGTTCGACCCCGACATACTCCGTCTGAATTATGACGCTCGTGGAAATTATCTGGGAGAATTCGGTCCGGACGATCTTGTGCTGGTCATACTCAAAAACGGTGAATATTACACATCGTCATTTGATGCCTCGAACCATTATGACGATAATATTCTCCGCTTGGAGAAATACAGGCCGAAACATGTATGGACCGCCATCGTACGCGATGCCGACCAACAGAATTATCCCTATCTGAAAAGATTTACATTCGAGCCTTCGGCTAAAAAACAGAGTTTCATAGGTGACAATAAAAAATCAGAGCTGTTGTGGCTTTCCGACAATCCCGGAGCACGTTTCGAACTGAATTTTTCCGAGCCTGACACATTCCGCGGGCCCGTAGAAATACATTCCCATGAATTCATTGCCGTGAAATCTTTCAGAGCTAAAGGCAAACGGCTCACGACTTATTTACTTGACAGCATCAAGGAACTCGAGCCTGATGAGATTGAAGAACCGGAAGATGAAATCATGGAAGGACCGGTGACCGAAACCGATGAACCAGTCATAGATGAAGATGACGGTAAATCGGAAGAAGAAGTGCGCGACGAGATTCTCGGGCAAAAACGCATATTCTGAATAAAGGCCGAGATGATATCCGGTAACAGCCGCTCAACCTGACATTTTTAACTAACAGATGAACAGAATCACGATATTCATATTACTGGCAGCCATATCTATATCCTCCGTTGGCCATGCTCAGGAGGTAACCGAAATCCTGCGTCCGGTTAATTCCGTATATACTCTTGAAGCCGGGTCTTCGCATGTCACGGACACCTACCTCTCCCCTATCAAGTACACAGGATGGCATCTTGGACTTAAATATGAGCGTAACCAGGCCATGAAATTCTCGCCAGAAAACTGGGTGATGCAACTACGATTCGGTATGGAGGCAGATCATGGCAACAACATCGTCGGTAACAGAGACCTGTGGTATGGCGAATTGAATTTCAGCTGGGGAATGTCACGCAGGTGGAAATTACCTATCGACGGCCTTAGCGGAGGCGTCGGTTTTTCCACAGGCTTGAAAGCAGGATGTATTTATCTTGACAGAGGAGGCAACAATCCCGCGTCGGCCAAGGCCTCTCTGATGGTAAATGCCACCGGATATCTGGCATGGAACGGCAAAATAGGCCGTCTGCCCGTCACTGTACGCTATCAGCCCGTTCTCCCGGTTGCGGGAGCTTTTTTCGCTCCGGATTACGGAGAACTTTACTATGAAATCTATCTCGGGAATCATTCAGGACTGGCCCATTTCGGTTGGTGGGGGAATTATTTTGCGCTCGACCAATCGTTAACTGCCGATCTTCATTTCGGATCGACCTCATTGAGAATCGGATACAGCGGCTCTATCTACAGCACCAAAGTAAACCATACAGTTACCAATATATTTACCCATGCAGCGGTAATTGGCATCTCCGGAGAATGGCTTTCACTCAATCCAAGAAAAAAATTAAGCAAAGAGGCCGAAATAATTTCCGCGACCTACTGAACCATACACCGCAACAAACCCGCTGAACATGAAAAAATTTCTTTTAGGCATACTTGTTCTTTTCTCCCTTACATCCTGTCATGAAGTGGAGGATTATCCCAATAATCCAAAGGGAAATTTCGAAGCCCTCTGGCAAATAATCGACAACCATTATTGTTTTCTCCTTGACAAGAATATCGACTGGGACGATGTCCATCGGCGTTACAGCATCAAAGTCAATGACAAAATGAGCCAGCGCGAACTGTTCGACCTTCTAAGTGAAATGATCAACGAACTGAAAGACGGCCATGTAAATCTTTCTTCACCATTTGCTTCATCCTATTATAGAAAATGGTGGAGCGATTATCCACAGAATTACGACGCTCGAATCATACAACAATATTATTTCAATTTCAATTATTTATCGATCGGCGCCATAGATTACGGATATCTGCCTCAAAACATCGGTTATATACATTATTCAACCTTCGAATCAGGACTCGGGTCCGGAAATATAGATCTCATTCTCAATTATTTCAGTAATGCAAAAGGCCTCATATTCGATGTACGCGACAACGGAGGGGGAAATCTCACCAACGTCGAGGATCTTGTCAACCGATTCATTGACAGCCGCATACTTGCAGGATATATCATCCACAAGAATGGCCCGGGAAGAAATGATTTCGACAAACCTTATGCCTATTACATCGATCCGGTTGGCGGAGGTCATCTCGCATGGAAGAAGCCTGTGGTCGTTCTTACCAACCGCAGTACGTTCAGCGCGGCCAACAATTTCGTTTCCATCATGAAAGGCTTGCCGAACGTGACAATAGCCGGAGCCACTACTGGAGGCGGGAGCGGGATGCCGTTCAACTCTGAGCTGCCCAACGGATGGGGAATCCGTTTCTCGGCATGCTCAATACTGGACTCAGAGGGAAATTCCACAGAATTCGGGATCGAACCGAGCGATGGATGTGCAATAGACATGGACCGCCAAGACGCGCTTGACGGCCATGACTCAATCCTGGATTTCGCAATAGACTATATTCTTGCACTACCCTGACGGCATCAACTTCCGACTTTTGTACCAGCAACAGAAAGATATGTCTCCATATCCTTGTCCCCTCGTCCCGAGAGATTGACCACGACAATGTCATCCGGCTGAAAACTCATCTGCTTGAGGGCTGCCAGAGCATGTGAACTTTCAAGAGCCGGTATTATTCCTTCCGATTCAGCAAGAAGCATCGCAGCTTCAAGCGCCTGATCATCATCCGCCACCAGCACCTTTACGCGCCCAGTGGCTGCGAGATGTGCAAGCAACGGACCTATTCCGGGATAATCCAAACCGGAAGATATGGAATACGCCTCATTTATGTTTCCTTTCTCATCTGACAATACCATTGTCTTTGATCCATGGAGGACCATTGGACGACCTACAGTCAGCGACGCAGCAGTCTCCGATGTATCACATCCTTTGCCACCGGCTTCCACTGCGACAAGATTTACACGATCGTCATCAATAAAATGATAAAATGCGCCGGTAGCATTGCTTCCACCACCTATACAGGCAACGACATAATCCGGATAATCTCTGCCGGCGATTCTTTCAAGCTGTTTTTTTATCTCATAACTGATGACAGACTGGAATCGCGAAACCATTTCAGGATAAGGATGAGGGCCGACAGCACTTCCTATGAGATAGAACGTATCGTCGGGATTACGGCACCATGCATCAAGAGCGGCATCGACAGCGTTGCTTAATGTCCCGTTTCCGGCATCTACTGAAACCACTTCCGCTCCAAGCATTCTCATTCTCATCACATTTGGATTCTGACGTCTTATATCCTCCGCGCCCATATAGATCTGGCATTCCATTCCAAGAAGCGCCGCGACTGTAGCTGTGGCGACTCCATGCTGTCCGGCTCCGGTTTCGGCAATAAGCCTTCTTTTACCCATCCTCTTGGCAAGAAGTCCTTGTCCGATCGCATTATTAATCTTGTGGGCTCCGGTGTGATTAAGATCCTCCCGTTTCAGATAAATATTCGTGCCATAGAGCCAACTGAGACGTTCTGCCCTGTAGAGTGGAGTCGGACGTCCCACATAATCATGAAGCAAACTGTCAAATTCTTTCCTGAAACTTTCATCGTTTACATATTCGCGAAACGCAGCCTCCAGTTCCTTTATGTTGCGTTCAAGAACCTCAGGAACGAATGCGCCTCCGAATTCACCGTAGTAGCCGTTTTCATCAACGGGTAAAAGATTGTCTAATGGATAGTGGATCATAATTTGATATTATTAGGATTAAATTTATATATAAAAGAAAAGCCGCGTTGCTCAAAGCAGTGCGGCGCGCATCAAAAAAGTACTATATTATTATGGACTTGTCAAAATATCACAAATAACGCCACACATTCATCAACTGAATGCGCCACCAAAAGAAGTTATTTGTATTTATATTCATTCTATCGTTGTTTGACTTCGCAAATATATGGTCTTTTTAAATATTAAACAAGAATTTCCCATATTTTTGTTCAAAAAAAGTATCTGAAAATTCGATTGAGTACTTTTGATTAATAGATGTAGAATATTTATTTCATTGAATCATAGATCTTTTTCAAAACGGCATAACGTGGATTATAACGGGTAAAAGCCTTGTTGGAACGCGTAGGGTTCACTCTGTTAGAGAGAAATATGTATATCAGTTCCTTATCCGGATCTATCCACACGCACGTGCCCGTAAAACCGGTGTGGCCGAAAGTTCTCGGAGAAACGCCCCAGTCAGTTTTGGTTGTCAGCATATCAAAGCCAAGCAACCGGTCACATGTAGGACTTTTTCTTCCCGTAAACAATTTCACCGTTTCCTCTCTGAACAAACGGATATCGCCATACTTACCCCCGTTCAGCCAGGTTTGAAAGAGTTTAACAAGATCTGCCGTATTGGAAAACAGGCCTGCATTCCCCTGCACTCCTCCCGAAAAAGCCGCGGTTTCATCATGAACATAACCCTGAACATGCTGCTTTCTGAGAAAATTATCTTTTTCCGTAGGGGCAACTTCAGAGATTTCATAAAATTCCGCAGGGTTATATCCTGTTCGCCACATTCCTAAAGGATTCAGAATCTCTTCTTCAAGAAACTGATCATGAGGGATGCCGGTTATGTTTTCATTTACCTTCATAAGAAGACAGAAATTTAAATCGCTATACACGAAACTCTTCTTGCTTTTTGGTTCGATATCATATATAGCATCCATTATCATGATACGGGCGCTGTCGGAAGCATAAATACCTTTTGCAACGGGAAGATAATACTTTTCAGACTTTTCCGAGGAATAGAGATCATTCCGCAACTTAGCGTTTCTGTTCCCATACACTCCATCCTGAATTTTTATTGTATATGGTTCAATGCAACGGTATTTTATCGGATCTCCCTCGTATGTGGCTGTGTCAAGGACCAGAGAGAATATGCTCAACATGGGAGGAAGGCCGGATTCATGGTAAAGCAATTGCTTCATGGTCACATCTCCGAGAGATTTCTCTTTTAATTCGGGTATATACTTTTTAAGCGGATCATCAAGCTCCCACAATCCTCTGTCGTAAGTCTTCATCAGAGCTGCAAGAGTTCCGCAGACTTTAGACATTGATGCAAGATCATACAATGTAGTTCCTTTTACTTCAGATGACGCCATCGTAGGATTAAGCTTCCCAAGCGATCTGTCATAGACCACATTACCGTTTTTAGCCACAAGCACCTGACAGCCGGGCATGGCACCCCCCTTTATACTTTCATTCAAAATGGCATCGATATTACCTTTGAGGTCTCCTGTCAGGCCCGTTTCTCCCGGTTCAGCAAATCCTAATCTTTTTTTTTTAGACTTATCCCCTCCCCGAGTTTTCCGACGCCTTTGACATTGACGGGAAACCGTCCGGTTACGTCGATACCTCCAAATATGGCCTGCGCCGCCGCATCAAGCAACCCGGGAGTATCATCATAGGCCATTATCACACAGGGGGTTGAATCAATGTGGCCGAACGACGATAATTTAAAAGGGTTGACGAAAAAGGCGCCCACAACTTCCGGATTACATTTAAGGATTCTTGAATAGGCTTCGCGGGTGATAGTGTTGTTCTTCATAACTCCCACAACCACAACATCTGCTTTCTCAGCCGCTTTTAAAGCCTTCGGTATTTCTGAAGATGCATTAACACTGATAGACGCCATAGACGTATATCGCGAGCACGTAGAGACGAAAGCATTGGCCGACGGCGCTCCAAGACTTATAACCGCGATATTCTTTTTCTCAATGTCAGACAATGGCAATATGTCATTTTCGTTTCGCAGAACAGTGATGGACGCTTTTGAAAGTTCACCAAGAAGAGCTTGCGCCGCAGGAGAATCAAGTCGTTTCTTTAAATTCGATTTATCGACTCTGACCGGGGCTGACAGTCCGAGACGATGTTTATACACCAAAAGTCTGCGGCATCTGCTGTCAACCTCTTCCTGAGATATCTTGCCTGAAGCTACAGCATCAACCATAGCCTGAATGTCATGACTGAGAGAGCGAGGCTGTAAAAGGATGTCCGCGCCAGCCATAAAAGCGCTTACGGCATTATTCTGATGGGGCGTATCCGCTCCTTTCATCGCAAGGGCATCCGTGAAAATCAGGCCTTCGAATCCTAACTTATTGCGAAGAATATCTGTCGTTATTTTTTTAGAAAGCGATGCCGGCGTTCCGTTTTTATCAAGAGCAGGCACTTGCAAATGCCCGACCATCATCCCAGAAATACCGCTCTTAATCGCAGCCTTGAAGGGAACAAAATCAACTGATTCAAGTGTTTTTACGTCATGATTTACCGTAGGGAGCGTCTTATGGGAATCAACCGACGTGTCTCCATGCCCCGGAAAATGCTTTCCAACGGCCATTACTCCGGCAGATTCCATCCCCCGGCAATAGGCAGCCCCCAGAGAAGCAACCCTGTTGGGATCTTCTCCGAATGAACGGATTCCTATAACCGGATTATCAGGATTGGAATTCACATCCAGAACCGGAGCAAAATCTACCTGAATGCCAAGAATCTTACATTCTTCAGCGACTTCACGGCCATATTTTTCAAGCAAGGAGGGATCCTGAATAGCACCTAACGCAATATTTTTCGGGAATCTCGGAGCATCCGTCACTCTCATGCTTGCACCCCATTCTCCGTCGAGTGTTACCATCAACGGTACCGCAGCTTCTCCCTGCGCCCGATTAATAATATCGGCATATTCCGCAGCCGATCCTTTTCCCAGAAGGAAACCGCCGACTCCTTCTTTCACCACATCGCGATCTATGACAGACGCGGGAGTATGACTTGCAGAAGTCTCCCATCTCGGGAAAAACAATTGAGCTATTCTCTGACGCGGCGTCATGGTTTTCATTACAGAATCGGCCCACTCTTCTGCGGTCAAAATATGCTTACAGGCAGTATCTGCTTCAGCGGACAATTCTGGAGTCGTGGCAGAAGAACGCTGGGCAACAGCATGACAGCGAGTCATTCCGGATGATAAAAGTACAGCTCCGGCAATTCCGAAGAAGCCCAGACAAGCGAGCAATATATGTGATTTCTTCATGATACTATTTTTCAGGATGCATTCTAAGTGTGCGGTCAGCTTTTAATGATACCTTGTTATGCTGCAGAGCGTCTATTATATCCTTGTACAATACATTATCACTGCTGCCGATAACTTCACCGTTCATAAGGGATTCCATATAATCGCCTCCACGTGCAAGATAATCTATCGTAGCTACTATATATTCACGTTTCTCGTCAAGCGGAACACCGCCGATATTTATCGATATACATTTCCCGCTTTCAGGATCAAAAGCCGCGTCAACTTCCCTGCTCACACCGTCGCCCCCGCGAGATGCCATGACATCAAGTGCATCCCTCAGATCTTTACCCGATATGCGGATAACCTCGACCCGGTTGTCAAAAGGGAATATCTGCATTATATCGCCTTTGGTAACATTCCCTGAAGCAAGGTCGGCACGTACACCACCCTTGTTTACTATGGCCATGTCGATTTTTTCAGGCACAAGCGTGGCTCCTTCATCCAGAACAAAATCGGCCATCCAGTTTACGAGCGACCAGTCTGATTTTTTCAGGCCTTTGGTCTTGCCTATTCTGAAATTTCTGAATTTTTCGACCTCATCCCTATAAGGAGATATGATTGAATCCATTACATTAGGCTGACTACGATCATATCTCGCATCCACAGGCAGTATGGAGGACTTAGCAGTCAATGAATCAAGATCAATGTCTATCTCGCCGACATTATATCCCCTGCCGCCGGCCTGAGCAATTAGAACAGGACGACCGACCGCGTTTTCAACAAGAAACGCCGGCGTCGAAGAATCTGCCGGATCAATCAACGTGTGGGTATGACCTCCGATAATTATATCTATGTCCTCGCTTTTACGGGCAATACTCAGGTCGCTTATAAGCTTGTCGGCATTATACCCTATATGGGTCACGGCAATTACAATATCCGCTTTCGCGATATGTTTCAGATACCAGGCCGTAGCATTGGCGGCCTTTATTCCGTCAAGATAGACTATGCCCTTGGAATTCGTTTCAGAGATCATGCCCTTCGGATCAAGATTTATCGCCAGGAATCCGATTTTCTTCCCGTCGAATTCCTTTATGACAAACGGATCGAATATTCCGGAAAGCTGTGTGTCTGTAAAATCGTAATTTGTACTTATTTTTTTAGCCTTCAGGCTACCGAATAACTTCAAGAGTTCATCGAGTCCGTTGTCAAATTCATGATTCCCGAGAATCTGAATATCATATCCCAGACTGTTCATCAGTTTTGATTCGACCTCTCCACCGAAAAGAGTGAAGTAAAGAGTGCCCTGCACCATGTCGCCGGCATCAACAAGCAAAACATTCCGGTTAACGTTCCTGACGCTGTCGATCAGCACTTTTCTGCGGGCGATGCCACCCAATCCGTTTGCCGCGGGTTCTATCTGGCTGTGGGTATCGTTGGTGTGAAGGATGACAAGTCGGTCAGCAATTGCTTCAGCCGATAATAAAAGACACAGACAGATAAAAAGAAATATTCTTGAAACCATTTTCCTGAATGATAATATTGCAATAAATCTGAGTATAACGGTGATAATTCACCCTACGAAATTAATAAATAATCTCTATGCCCTCAAATTGTCCGGCCTTATTTAGCATATTTTACCTTTTGGGTATTCAAAAATAATAGTAAATTTGTCAAATGGTGACTTGGAATCCTTGGCATGGCTGCCATAAAATAAGCGAAGGTTGCAGACACTGTTATGTCTATCGTGAGGATGCCGCCTTCCAGACCGAACTGCCGACATCCAATGTTAGGCGTACAGGCAGCTTCGATCTGCCGATGAGACGAAAACGCGACAAAAGCCGGAAGTTTCCGTCAGGCACGGAATTCGGGCTATGTTTTACGTCTGATCTGCTCATAGAAGAAGCCGATTGTTGGCGCGACGAGATCTGGGATATTATCAGAAGACGAGACGATTGCTCTTTTGTTTTCTTCACAAAACGCATACAGCGGCTTAATAAGTGTCTGCCACCCGACTGGGGAAAAGGATACAGCAATGTCGCCATCGGATGCACTGCGGAAAATCAGGCTATGGCTGATTCCCGCCTTCCTGTTTTTCTTGACCTTCCCATCCGTCACCGTCTTATCATAGTGGCCCCTATGATCGAACGGATTGATCTTACTCCATACCTCGATTCTACGCTCATCGAAGCCGTATCGGCCGGAGGCGAATCCGGGAAATACGCGCGGCCTCTTGATTTTGATTGGGTTAAGGATCTGAAAGAACAATGCGTTTCATCACATATTCCTTTTACTTTCCATCAGACAGGATCATATCTCAGGAAAGACGGCCGCATATATCATATTCCTCGGGAACACCAACATTCGCAGGCAAAGAAAGCCGGTCTTGATTATGGAAAATAATATTTGTCCAATCACAGTCATCAAACCCGATATCAGATTGCGTCCTTATGTCAGGTATTACTACATATTGAACACTCATGAAGATATCGAGGTCCTGACATTTCCACTCGGTTGTCCGCAAATCATCTTTCACAAAAATTCTCCGCTGTTCATTCCGGAATTATCATCCTTTCAAGACAGATTCACAATCAGCGGTCAGGTAAATTTCCCGGCTCACGTCGCTTCACGTGGAGTCACTGAAATGATAGTCGTCGTATTCCATCCACACACAATCGGCCCATTCATCCAGACACTGCCATCGGCTTTCTACAACCGTGAGATTGCTGGATATGACCTCGAAAACAGTGACATCAATGAATTTGCCGCCAGGATTTTCGATACGGAAGACAATAATATCTGCGTCAGAATCATTGAAAAATGGCTGCTTCACAAATTGGTTTCGGCTCGACCCGACATTTATTCAGAACGAATGGGAATGGCAATCCGGGCACTTATGAACGATCCGTCCGAAAAAATAAACGCGCTTGCATCGAAATGCTGCCTCGGTCCGAAACAGTTCAGTCGCGTTTTCAATGCCCATGTAGGAATGATGCCGAAAGAATATGCCCGCATTGTGAGATTTCAGAAAGTTCTGTGGATGCTTCAGAATGATTGCCGTGACTACACCGAGATTGCATTCTCTTGCGGTTACAGCGATCAGTCTCATTTTATACGTGAATTCCGAGAATTCAGCACCTTAACTCCGACATCAATTCCCCGGCCTTATTCCAATCTGTTTTCCATACCGTCATAATGTCCGTTTTATTCTATCACCTATGCGACAGAGGGAGTAACTTTGCGAAAAAAAGCAATGATAGTTAATCCAGAAGAAACTTCACGCGCGTATGCCTATAAGATGTGGCTCAACGCTCCGAACCCTATGGTCACGATTTTCAAAAAATTGGATGTATCGCATATCTTGCGATTAAGCCGTAAAAAGGATCTAAAGTTTAACATGCTGATGTGCTGGTGCATAGGGAAAGCGGCAAGTAAAATCCCGGAATTTTTCACGCTTCCTGTTGGGAAAAGCCTCATCCGATATGATGAATTGGCTGTGAGTACTGTCATTGACAACAAGGAGGGAGGCATAAATTCATGTGACGTCCCTTTCACCGAAAACATCCGGGATTTCAATGACGATTATTTGCAGTTGACTCAGCAGACAGCAAGGTCTTGTATGAATCATGACCTCGAGCAATCAATGGTCATCGGAACATCAGCTTTGGTCCGGACTGAGATTGACGGCGCAGTCGGTATGTACAGCGGAATATATAACAATCCGTTCCTTATCTGGGGCAAATACAGGAAAAGATTTCTGAGAACAACGCTATCCCTCTCTTTTCAGTTCCATCATACCCAGATGGACGGAGCGCACGCGGCCGAGTTTCTCCAACAATTACAGGATGAAATATCCCGAATGATTTTCCACTGAATTCTATTATTTGTATCTTTGCATAGGAATATCTATAACGGAATCGTTTGATACATTTTTCGCTCAAAATCCTGATAATTAATGAATTTTATTCATGTCATAAAATTGTCTGCATGTGTCCTCACGGGACTGATATTGGTTGCATGTGGTTCCGAAGACAGTGAACGACTGACAGCCGCCCGTGAAATTGCCAACGACCGTCCGGACAGCGCATACGTGATACTTAAAAATATTGATTTTAACGGATTGAAAAATAATAGGGACAGAGCTGTCTTTATTCTGACGCATGCCCTGTCCAATCTCTATCAGGAACGCTCGTTATTGACCGACACCCTGTTGCCGGAAGCCATGTCATATTACAAAATCGCAGAAGATACAACAGAATATATAAATTCCGCGATTGCCTACGCCCACCACCTTCGTGCTTCCGAAAGAAAGATTGAAGCGCAAAAACTGTTGGATACACTGTCAGTAGAAATGCCTGCGGAAATCCGAAAAGCCCTGAATCAGGAACTCCTGTCGTTCTCGTTTGAAGATAAGGATTACAACAATGCACTGCATATAATAGATCGGCAGATACTCCTCGCAACAGACAAGCATGAACGATTCAGTTTTCAACTTAAGAAAATCATACCGCTGCTTTCTCTTGGCCGCGAAAAAGAAGCCGTTGAATTATGCGAGTCCCTTCTTTCATCACCCGACAGTCCTGAGGTGGGCTCAAATGAATGGTTGAATCTGCGGATCAACTATGCTGCCGTCCTGGGTGAAAATAGAGAAACAGCTCCGGAAGCCACAAAGATTCTTGAGGATATTATCAAGCGGATGGGAGAAGAGACCCCTGTGGATTTGACTGAATTCTATGTCCCAATGGTCAACCTGCAGATAAATGCAGGCAATCTTAATGAAGCTGAAAAATTTGCGGGTAAAATAGGAATAAATGATGCCGACTTAGCTCAGGAAGGTCCGGTGAAAGCTGCTTATCTGGAATTCCTTCAGATAGTTCTTGATTATGAACGGACAGGCGCTTTATCTCCGAGAAGGCTCTCCACATTAGCCCAATCAATGAGAAAAGTAAGCGATGACCTTCTGATGAAGAGACAGGAGCGTGATGAAGCCCTCGAAACTTCATACGATCTCAGTCGCAACAATTATGAACTGACCATAAAGCATCAGAGGTTATGGATCATAATATCATTTGCGATTCTGATAGTCGTATGTCTCTCGATCTTCTTCATTTATATTTATCGTCGCAGACGTCAAAAGCTCATAGAAGCGGAAGAACGCATCGATACCCTTGAAAACCTACTGAAATCCGCAAACAATCCTGCATCTGACGAGAAGCAAAGTCTTTTGAAGAAACTGCTTCTTAAGCAACTTGGAATAATCAAGACTTTCGTAGAATCTCCAACGTCCACCAATCAGGAGGCTCTTAGAAAAATCAGTAATATAGGGAATACCGGGACTCCGATTGACACACTGGTAAAATGGGAAGATCTATATTCAGTGATAGATGAGCTCTATGACAATTTCCATGCGAATCTGTGCAAAAACTATCCCGGGGTTTTCTCCGAAAGAGAAATACAGATTATTTCGCTTATACGTTCTGGATTCTCGACTAAAGAAATAGGGGTAATAATCCAACAGACATCCAACTCTATCTATGTAAGCAAAACATCCATCAGGAAAAAACTCGGATTACAGCCAAAAGAAGATTTTATGGATGTTCTGTCAAGCACTTCCAACCCTTCTTTTGATGCTTAAGACGACGGAATGGCCAATTAAGATTTATCAAGCATAGCGAGTGGTGACTATCAGCATATTACATATCGCGATTTAAGAGAATTTTATTATCGTTTAAGTAGGCCGTAAAAGCGATTTTCGGTCTAATTTTGCGGTAAATAAATTCTAAAATCATACGATATGAAAAAGTTATTGTTTCTACTTTTTGCAGCCTCAGGCATACTATCAGTTTATGCGCAAAAGGAACATCATCTCAAAGAAATAACGGTCGTAGCTTCCCGCACAACGAACAATGCCGGAGGCTATACGACCAATCTCCGAGGCGCTGATATTGCCAAGGGAAAAACTGCGGTTGATGTGCTTCCTTTCCTGCCTAATATTTCACGCGAAAACGGTAATTTTAAAATCAACGGACTTGCCGTGAGCGAAATCTATGTGAATGGAGTAAAGTTATCGGATCTTTCAGAACTCGACAACATCTCGGGTGAAATGATAGACAAAGTGCAGGTACAGTATCTTGCCGGCGCGGATCAGAACGCGGCAATGAGCGGAGGCACAATTAGAATCACTCTCCGGCGTCCGCCGGAAGGAGGCTACTACGGCAGCATTACTGCAAATGCAGACTGGTACCGTTCATGTGGGTTCGGCAACGAAGGACTGGGAAGCATGTTCAACTATCGTTACAAGAATCTAAGCGTGTATGACAATCTGTTTGTAGGCGCTTCCAAACTGGAAGAGAACGCCAAACAATGGCAGACCGGGCCGGATTTACAGACCTTTATTACTGAAACGACAAAATCGAAAGGATTTGATTTTCGCAACCGTCTCAGTCTGACACAACAATTTAATTCAGGTGCTCAACTTGGCGGAAGTTATCTTATTTCTATTTACCGGCCGAGGCCGACCTCACTTTCCTTATCGGACAATGTGGCTTCTGCAATAACCAAACGCATCAACACTATAGCTCAGGAAGGAACTCTGAAATTCTGTCTCCCGCTCACTAAAAAAGGTGCGTCCATGGAACTCACAGCTGATTATTTTAACCGAAGCAACAACGAACACGCCTATTACAACATGGAGAATGATATTACTGGCGCCACTTATGAGAGGACCAATCTCAATCTTTGGAAGTTCAAAGCGGATTTTATATATCCTCATAGCCGCAAACTTTCTTGGAAATTCGGGGCGTCCGCTCAATGGATTTCTTCAACGTTCAATCCATCAGCCACTCTCGAAGACGACCGCTTCAATGTAAGCGATATTCCCACCAAGACAACCGGCTTTACCCCTATTGTCTATACTGCCGCTCAGGGTATGTTTTGGAAACTGCGTTACAGTGCCGGCATAAACTGGCAACTCAATCGAATAAGCTACGAGAACATAGATGCCGATGTAAAGAACCATAATACCCAGTGGGCTATCAACCCCACAATACAGATTATGATGCCTTTCGGATCTAAAATGAATCATGCCCTGATGCTCAACTACAAAAGGACTTTGAGCGACATTCCATATTCGGCAATATCTTCTGTTATCAACTGGGATAACGCATACAGTTATACTGTGGGAAATCCCGACTTGAAAGCACAGTCTGCGGATATGATCATGGCCGCTTTGTCATTATTCCGAAACAAAATAAATATCACTGCTTTATATGCACATACGCATGACCGAATATATTGGGAAACTTTTCAAAGCACAGAAAATCCTGATGTATTCTATACCAGACCGGTTAATATCTCCGGTCAAGGTGTATGGGGCGTAGGAGCCGAATGGATAGAAGCCCCGTTGAAGTGGTGGAAATTCAAACTTTCCGGACGAGTTGAAATATCGCCGGAGAACACCGCCATTGACGGAATCCGTTATGGCAAAACCCGTTTCAAGGAGTACTACTATTTCAACAATAACTTTAGATTCTCAAATAGCTGGGGCGGCATGCTCAGTGTAAATTTCGAGCCAACATACCGGACTCTTGATCGCACATACCATGCTGTTTACAACATTAACGGACAGATTTATAAAACATTTCTGGACGGCAATCTTCAGATGGCTGTTGATTTCTCGCCTTTAGGCAACCGTCGTAAGCTTGACAGACAGGCTGCCTTGAACAAGATATCGTATAGATACACCACCCCGGTCCAGTATATCGGGCTCTCAATTACATGGAACTTGTCCGGCGGGAAAAAAGTAGATGTCGATGTCATTGACGGGATACAGGACTACCATGAAACCAAAGACAACAGATAGACCGGAAGCACCACGCAAAGTCCGATATTCTCAAAACGCTCAAGACTCAATCTTTTACGATCACTTATCATTCTGAATGAGAAAATCAATGCGGAACTTCAAACCAATTTTTCAAAATAATCAACAAAATATTTTTGAAAAAATTTTGGTGATATAAAAAATAGTCGTAACTTTGCAACCGCAATCGCAAAACAACATAGCGGTTCGGCTCCTTAGCTCAACTGAATAGAGCATCTGACTACGGATCAGAAGGTTACAGGTTTGAATCCTGTAGGAGTCACTTTTTAGACCTCTTTCCCAATCGGAAGAGGTTTTACATATTTAGGATTCACACAAAACACACCATTCTATATGACAAAAATATCACAAACACATGGCATATTGCCGCAAAATCGGTTTACACACTAATCGCTGTTACAAACAGGTGAAATAGTTGTCGCAAAAAAGTTAACACTTTTGATTGCTAATTATATAGTATTATCTTTGTAGGTACACCAACGCATAACGCACGATGAAGTTTAGGAAAAATATTACAATATTCTCTATAATTGCCTTTTTGGCAATCCTATTGATTATATGGTTCTGGATCATCGGAAGCACCCAAAACGACATGAGAAGCGAGCACCCTCTTGACATCGCCGAAAACTCCATTCCCATGACGGATATGCCTTTCTGTGCCGTTATGGTGCCTGGCTTAAAATTTAAGATCGATACCGGAGCCGACATCTCAAGCCTCTCGGATGAGGATGCCGAAAAATTAAAACAAATGGGCTATGAAGTCAAAACCTCATATAGACCCATCACCGGTCGCGACGGATACGGCAGATATATTTTTTCGCCCAAACGCTACACAGTAACGCTGCCTATGGGCGGTTACAAAGTGAGCAAAGACAGCCTTGGGAACTGTCGTTACACATATTCCGGACGCCCTGCAAACAAGATATTGAATGTCGATTTCGCGCCAACCGCCGACCAAGTCTCTTCCCTCGGGCTTGATTTCCTCAGAAAATACAAACTTGAATTTGATTTCAACGAAAAGGCGATAAAATTTCACGACACCATACCTGCGGACTATCAACATGTTTCAGACCTGCTTTGCAATGTCAGCATTAAAGATAAATTCTGGTCGGCAAAACGCCTCTACATAATACTCTCTATTAATCAAAGGCCTCAAATATACCAAATGGACACAGGCCTTCAGCGCACCGCCATCAAAATGCCGGAAGAAGAGATCAAACGAGCAAAACATATCCTGCGCGATGACTCCATATTCACAATGAGGCATTCCTATTCAGCCAAAGTGGATGACAAAGCCTGGGTCGAATTCGGAAATCGGTGCGGGACCAAAGCCGTTTATTACTACGACAATCAGGAGGATTCATATCAGATGAATCCATTGAACATGTTTGAACAAGACTTGGTGATCGATATCGAAGGCCAGGCTATCTATTTCCGCCCTTATCAGAAATAAAGTATTATATTCAGCCTCTCTTCCCGCTCAAAACTGATTCTGCAAGCAGCGATCGCTACTTGCAGAATCATGTATTTATAGGGGCGATCGGTTCTACCTTATATTTTTAATACTTCTCTCTCTACCATCCCGGGATCTTCTCATGTTTCCTGCGTACGGCCGATGACGGATTTGGTCAGTATAAGGTCTCGGAGTCTGAGAGCATCGGAAAGTTTCAGAGAATAAACAGTAACCGCTTCGGCATTAGTTGCAACACTGAGCGAAACGCGGTGGGTGAATGGCGTGAAGGGTGTACTCCGGATGCCGACCGATTCGATGTCACGGTATTTTATGTATTCATTTATAAGGGCAATATTTCCGCAATTAATTGCCACATAAGAATCGGCAAGCATAATACTGCTGTGTTTCCAAGCCAGCACGGAACGAATAGCTGAAATGACGATGTAAACCGACCCGATTATAGCTGAAGACATCCAATTGTGAGTAAAATATATCATCACCGTTATGACTGCAACTGCCAGAATAAGATTCGGGATGAATTTTCTCACCATAAGACCTCTACCCGATCTGGCCGAAAACAGCTCCGTGGGGGCATTTGCACCTCCGAGCCACCAGGAAAGCAACTGATCGCCGAGCATCGAACCGTAGATGCGTATATTATCTTCTTTCTTAGCGCCTGAGGCATTGTTTGCCTGATACAGTCGGACTGTCTGGCAACCGGCCAAAACTTCAAGTGGATTACGCTTGATCGATAGAATCGTGACCTTGTCGCGAGCAAAGCGGCATGTGAAACGAGAGACAAGTCCCGACTCAATCGTAAGCCGATCACCGGAAGGCGTGATGACCATGTTTCCATAGCGCAAAACGATTTTACCAGTCCACAGTATCATAACAATCATGTATATGACAGCAAAGAAGCATAGCCACTGCATTCCCGTCGGCATCACATCGCCGGCGTGGGTGTCGATATAGTCTAATATATGGCCCGTCGTGTCATCGTCAAACTGATTGATTTTGTCGATAACTGCCAATAATATGGCACCGAGTATGAGAAAACCTTTTAGATGATTCTGACAAACAGCACCTTTAATGATATTGTAATTGCTGATTCTCTGAGTGCCATCTTCGGGAATAAACGGTGGGGGTGCCATATCTTCCAACTTCATGCCAATACTTTCACCGCAACAAACAAGATCGAGCAACCTTTGCCAGTCACTTTCACTGAGAATCAGCTCAACCTCCTGCTTGTCGCTTGCGAGTGTGTCAAACGAGACTCCCCGCAGGTCAAAAATTCTGTAAAATAGGCCGCGATTTGTGCGAAGAGTATGCACTCGTGAGAGAGGAATATTTGTTGTCCGTTTTGTAGTAAGACCATGGGTAAAGACAAGCTGGTCGCCATCTATATGAAATTTTCTGAAATAGTATCTGACGAAAGCTACTGCTAATGACAACACGATAAGCGATGCCAGAGCTATCATCACTCTGAACAGAATGCCGACCGATGAATCATGATCGCTTTTGAACACCAGATATCCGATTCCAATGAAAACAGCGCCGAAGAGCTCTTTGAGCGATTTGACAAACAGGACAACGAACGCGCCGCCACCCATCCTTCGCGGAGTAGAGAAATCAGTCATTGGTGAGGTCGGCTTTATTAATTAGTAAAGATTTTAACCGCTCGGCCTTTTCATGTGACAGCCCGGGGATGGTGACACTGTTCATGGAGTCCTCCGAGCCGTTTATGACATCCAGATAATAAAGCTTGAAAATGCGGCTTACAGGATTCATGCGTATGCTAACTTGCTGGATTTTACTAAAGGGTATCGTTGTTACCGATTCAAAAAGTATGCCGGAACGGTAAGAAATATCCTTGTCGCGCAGAGCGTATCCCTTGAATGAATAGATTTTACGCATCATCGAAACATTGATTGCGAATGCGGCTGCCAATACAGATTCCGTAGCAATAAGAATTGCGATGGCATGGCCTGACACAAATTCCGGGATGAACAACGCCACAGCCATCAAGACAAAATAAATCAGTGTTATGCGGATAATAATCACTTTAATATAGGGACGCTCTATGTGTTCAAAGTGTAGTTCTTCTATTGGCTGAATGTCTTCCGGCCATATTTGACGGTTTGTCATACGATAGTTGGAGATTTGGGGGAAATGTGAATAAATGGTGTTAAAATAATGACAAAGATAATTAACATTGTTGAATGAAACCTATGCTCATCACAATAAAAATATTGCGCCTACACTTTTTTAACATTTCAACCGATATCTGCGCCGTTACCCCAAGACGCCAGCTACAATACGCAATCAA
>OFFX01000101.1_pt1 | contig 69407 bp, 67 predicted proteins | sample 1521511 | NCBI WGS metagenome assembly OFFX01 (sample SAMEA3504125, study PRJEB24116) | mouse gut metagenome | biome: mouse gut; feature: mouse-associated habitat; material: faeces | place: Denmark | collected 2011
GTTTCAGGATGCCTATGAGGTGATCCCTGTCCGCCTGTTCATCCTCGCAGACTGCTATCTGAAGCATTGGTTCATGCCTCCTTTGCTGTTTTATGTTTAGGGGATTGGTACTGTGGTGTGAATGCAATACCCCTTTTTATTATACATGGTCTGCTATGCCATTCCTATTTTTTCTCTGTAATCCGATAAATACTGCAAGCAGTATGACATTAACTGCCAAAACAACAATACTTCCTTCTATTTTACATTCCCCGCCAGATAAAAGGTCACTTCCTGAAAAAGTCATATTCAGCAGATGCGGGTAATCATCTGCCAGCGACACACCACCTAATACTAACGCACCTATCCCATTCCATATAAAGTGCATGACCGCTGGTGCTATAAGAGAACCGCTATATTCCAAAATAACCGTCATAAGCAGACTCATTGTGAGAACATTCACTACCGGAACCACGCCCGCCTCAAATGCGCCTCCATGCAATAATGTAAACAGCGCCGTGGTTACTATGGTAGAAACCACGATATTATGCTTTTGTTTCAGAATTTGATAAAGTAAGCCCCTCACAAGCAGTTCCTGCATGATAACATTCAGAAAAGCCGCCAATACCCATACGAAAAATAAAGGGATATCATTCTTTCCGCTAAAATCTATAACTCCCATCAACTTCATAATAAATACAGGAACTCCCAACCACAAAATTCCCGTTATAATTCCTATCATAATTCCTTTTGCCGGATTATTAAAAAGTTGTAATTTTATAGTTTTCTTTTCAATTAACAAAAAAATGAATGTAAATGCTATAATTGACAACAACGGTGTGATTTCTGCCCATAATCTCCATACAGCAGGATTATCCGAATTGGACAAAGGCAACACCGCTGACAATATTGCCCACCCTAAGAAAAAGCATATACATTCTATAAAAGTTATCACTATCCTTTTCAAAGCGTTTTCCTCCGTTTCATTTTTCAAATAGTTTAACTATAACATAATCCCCTCTAAATATCATTCACTTCATCCCGGCGTACAGATTTTTTCCCCGAAAGACAGATAAAAGACCGGGGAATATACCTGACAAACCTTCCCCGGTCCTTTACAGCCACATATCAATCAACCACTCTTTGCTTCTCTTGCTTTTCCAACAAAATCATGTTCCAAAGCAATATCCATATTATTCCATTCCTTTCACATACTCTGCAAGTGTCCTTTTTTCACAATAGCGAATAGCCAGTACAGAATATCCTAAAGCAATCATCACGAGAGCCGCAAAGAAAATAAACATAGGCAGTAATGGGAATGTATAGTCCAGTTCCCCTAACAGACCAATCTGACTGAATGCCCGGCATAAAATATATCCGAGGATAGTCCCGATCGTCAAAGTAACAGCCATTGTTGCCAATACATAATGAAAAGATTCTGCCCACAGCATTTTTGACAGCTGTTTATTAGACAGCCCGACAGAACGCAGAACACCAAATTCCTGCTGTCTCGAAACAAAATTAGTCATAAGCGTATTGATAAGGTTAATCAGTGCAAAGATACCGATAAATACCACCAGTACATAGGCTGCTCTCATCGCTATTTTTAATGATTCTTCAAGGAAGGAAATCATTTCATTGATGCTCCGGACTTCCAGTTCCGGGTTAATGCCACAAATCTCATAAATGGTATCTTCTGCCTGAGAAATATTTGCTAAATCTGTACTGAATAACAGTTTTGAATTAAAATTCGTTGTGCCAGCTTTGATCACGTTCAGTAAATCCTGTGGTACAAAAATATAGTATCCCTCATAAAGCTTATCCGGCAGATTGACAGTTGCCATTACCTTAAATGGAATCTTTTCTCCTTCATCAGTTTCTATTTGAACAGTATCCCCTACCACAGCTTCATAATGTGCAAATGATTTCACCATGCCGGAAGAATCATCTATTATGATTCCATGTTCTTCAACCAGCTTATCGTAATCCAATGTCCCATTTAACAAAGCATCCTGATAACTTTCGAGATACTCTCTTGAAAGCCCCACTATATCATAATAAGGCTGATCCTCCACATTGACATTATCAGGAAAGAACATATTTGCAGTACAGCTTTGAACTGACAATATATCCCCAACCATTGCTTCCTCAGTTAATTTTGTGAAAAGCTCCTGATTTAACGGATTATTTTGCTGTAATTTATCAGCTACCGGAACATATGGGGAAAATGTATCCCCAGCTGGAGACAGGGATACTTCAAATTCATAACCATACAATTGCTGGTAGGCCATAGCCACAGGATTTATAGACAGCATTATGGTAGATGCACACATGAGGAAAATCCCCGTAAATCCCAAAGAAAATAAGGTCAGGACAGTCCGTTTCCTGTTGCGGGAAAAATTAATCCCGGCAAGGGTATAAGGTGTAATCTTCCGGTGAAGTTTTTTTGTGTCACCAAGTTTCGCAACATCTGTTGTTGTCGTAATTCTGACTGCCTCCACCGGAGAAACTGATGTGGCAATCCGCACAGGCTTCCGTATGGACAGCCCGACTGTTATTTCCATAACAAGGGCGGTAATAACTGCAAATCTGACCGTATTCGGTAAGTACCAGCCATCGGGAATGAGCAGGTATCCAATGATACTGCCGCTAACTATACCTGCAGGAATGGACAGCAGTGACAGTTTCCGGCTTTCCTTACGCACAAGATACTTCATCTGTTTCTGGGTAATACCAACAACACGCAAACGCCCATACTCCTTTACCTTCCCTGTGACAGATATATAAAACAGACTATAAACAACCGTAGAGCAGGCAATAATAATCAAAATACTGACCAGCACAGTGGTAAGCGTGTTACTGGATGCGTTATCAAAAGTACTAAAGTAAGAAGAACTGAATGCAATATCCGCTTCACCAAAACCATAAGGCTCCATACAGGCAAGGATATACTGTTTTAATTCATCCGTTCCCATAGTCTCACTTCCAGACATCCGTATCAGCGCCGAATAAGGAATGTCCATACCCGAAAAATAGGATTCCAAAAGTGCCTGTGAAACCAGAACTTCATATGAATTGCTTGCGTTCTCATCCTTTATCAGCCCACAGACTGTATATTCTGAAGGAACATTTTGCCCCAATTCAAGGGTAACTGACTCTCCCAGCGCTGGTTCTATCCCCTGTTTTTCCAGATAAGATGTTGGAATGGCAATTTCTGTTTCCTTTTCAGGCAGCCGCCCCTGCGTTAATTCATGGGAATACAGAAGGAAAGCCGCTTCATCATAATATGTTACACTCAGCCTGTCCTTTCCAATCCGCAGTTCCTTCAGCGGCATAACAAGCGACAATCCCACCTGCTCAATCGTTTCATCTTTTGATAAAGCGGTGAACTGCTCTGGATTCACATAGAGAACTGCCGCCTGTAAACGTCCCTGGTAAAGTTTTCTGGTCTGGTAACTGCCGCCGAAAACATAAAGAGCAAGTGACATCATAAGGCAGGAGGCAAACGCAATCGTTATAATGATAAAAATATTGCGGCGCTTGTCGGCTCTAATACTTTTGTCTGCCAGACGGTTTATTATCTTATTTGAGCTTGCCGTAAATAAAGAAATCACTGCACCGTCCTCCTTATCCCATAATCCTGCCGTCTTCAATGCGGATGATACGGTCCGCAAGAAGGGCAATGTCGTTATTGTGGGTAATCATTACAATAGTCTGGTTAAATTTCTCACTTGTAAGTTTTAAAAGCCCCAATACATCGGCACTGCTCTTGCTGTCGAGATTACCTGTAGGTTCATCGGCAAGGACGATTGCAGGCTTAGTGATCAGCGCTCTTGCGATTGCTACACGCTGCTGCTGTCCGCCGGAAAGATTGTTCGGCATACTTTTCAATTTATTTTCCAAAGAAAGTACATGAATCACTTCATCCGCAAAATTCCGGTCTACGATGCCTCCGTCCAACTCCACAGGCAGGACGATATTCTCATATACATTTAAGATCGGAACCAGATTATAATTCTGAAAAACAAACCCTATGTTCCGTCTGCGGAAAATGGTAAGTTCCTCATCGTTCATTTGGGAAAGCTCTTTCTCATGGACAATGACCGAACCGGAAGTCGGGGTATCCAGACCGCCGATCATATGTAATAAAGTTGATTTACCAGAGCCGGAAGTACCGACTATGGCAACGAATTCTCCTTTATTGACAGATAAATCCACATCATCCACTGCACAGGTGATGTTAGGTTCTTTCCCATAATATTTTTTTAAATGTTTTGTCTGCAATATCTGCATAGTGAACTGCCTCCTACTGTATTATTTCCACATTCGTCTGAACGACACTGTTATTTTTCATTATAAAGAGGAAATGTTGCAGAAATCTTAACAGAATCACAGCGGAATAAAAATCTCAAATTCACTTCCGGAATTAACAGTAGAATTCACCAAAATGTAGCCATGCTGGAGAGTAATAATCTGTTTGCACAGATACAGACCAATACCATTTCCCTCTGATATATTTGTATTCCCACGCCAAAATCTTATAAAAATATTGGACAGATCAGCAGGCGGGATTCCAATACCGGTATCTCTGATTGAAATCTTGATATACTTTTCTGTCCTGTTAAGCAGTATTGTTAGTTTTCCGTTTTGCGGTGTATACTTAATGGCATTTTCCATTACATTAAACAGTGCCTCACTTGTCCACTTTGGATCATGCAGGACAATATAGTCTGTTGTATTATCATAATACACCTCTATATCTTTCTTCTCTGCAGGCACAAGTATCCCTTCCAACGCTGAAAGTATCGTCTGCCCAATGGAAGTCTCCCTTGGCTGTATCTGAATCAATCCGTTTTCAAGTTGTGATGTTTTTAGTAATGCCCGTATTAAAAAGTCTATTTTGTCCAGCTGCTTCCCTTGCTTTTCCAGACAATCTCGATATTCCTCTCGCAAAATGCCCGGCTGCTTTAATGCTTCCTGTAAAAGATGCAGATTAGTGAGAGGTGTCTTTAGCTGATGTGAAATATCAGAAACAAAGGATTGTACTTTACTTTTTTCCTTTTCTATCGAACTCTGCTGCATCTGCAGAACATCATATAAGCGGTTCAGCTGATGATAAATCTGTGAAATATAGGTATCATCAATATCATCATAAGTTGTGACAGCTTCCTGGTTCATCATCTTATCCATCATGACAAACAGGTTTGTAAAAAAATCCGAAAATGTTCTTTTTATTAAAAGCCAGGCTATACAGATAAACAAAATGAAAGTAATCTGTGAGAAGATAAGGACAACCATACTGCTTCTGTTAACCGAGATAAAAATAAGCATCAGGTTTATAATCAGGATGCCATAAAACAAAAATTTAACAGCTGTAAAATACTTTTTATTCTTCAATTTATTTCTCCTCATTACTTATTCGTCTGCAATCCACATATAACCTGTGCCATATACCGTCTTAATATATCGGTGAGCAGCAGAATCAATTTTCCCCCTGATCCGGCTGACCATGCTGTTAAGAGATGTTTCCTCCACATAATTCCCTCGCCTGTCCCATACCACGTCCAGAATTTTTTCCCTTGTAACTATGTGCCCTGGATTTTTTACCAGCAGTTCCAGAAACTTAAATTCCAAAGGAGTTAATTCTATCGGTTCGTCCGCCGCATAAGCAGTTAAAGCGGCAAAATCTATCCGCAGATAGGAATCGGAATAAATTACCCCGGAAAATTCCTTTTCCATCCGGTTTGTGACAGCCGCTATCTTTTTCAGCAAAACAGGGAGGGAAAAAGGCTTGGTCACATAGTCATCAGCTCCCATGTTGTAACCTTTTATTATATCGTTTTCCAGATCCTTTGCTGTAAGAAAAATGATTCTGGTATCTATTGAAATCTGTCGGATTTCTTCACAGACAGCAAAACCATTACCGTCAGGCAATGTAATATCCAGCAAAATAAGATCAAACTTCAAATTTCTAATCTTCGTGACAGCATCTTCTTTTGTGTATGCCCATGTGGTATGATATCCATTTTGATCCAAATGCCGGGTCAGCGTTTCACTTAAAGTCCGGTCATCTTCCACTAACAATATTTTTTTCATAATAATCTCCATCAATCTGTTATTCGGTTGAATATGTGGTAATGAACATTTTGCTTCATTCTAAAGTACATCATTTACTAATAGATAGCTACTTCTCATTTCTGTTAAAATTAGGGATACTTTATTATATATTATACATGATTTACTCCTGTTAAAAAAAGTGATTTGCGATATACAGATTTTTTCCCCGAAAGACAGATAAAAGACCGGGGAAGGATACCTGACAAACCTTTCCCGGTTCTTTACAGCCACACATATCAAACAACAGCTCCTGCCTCACGCCTGCCATACTCATACATTTTCAGAGAAACCAGCCTGGTAATCCTCTCCATGCCGTTCAGGATGGTCTCCACATCACTATCCTCGTCCTCTCCCAGCCGTTCACACAGGTTCCGCCCTGCCTGATATACACCTTCATACAAAAGGCAGCACTCTTTCCCCTCGGCAAATTCATCTTCAATTTCAATTCCCTCTGGCATGGAAGCCATCCCCTCTGCCAGAAATCCGTTCATCTTATCATAAATCAGTTCTTTTTGCATACCGCATCCTCCTTTTGTCTCACTTTTACAACCGATTTTAATATGTAATGCCATTAAAATCAATAGTGGTGGTGCAAAAAGTGAGACAAACTTCTCGACACATTTCGACAGATTGGAGGACAACTATGCCAAAACCAAGGACTACATCCGGCGAAAAGAACCTGATCAGCAGTCGCCTTATCGAGTTAAGGAAACAGCAGAACCTTTCCCAGCGTGACCTTGCCCATAAGCTGCAGCTTGCCGGATATGACATGGACAAGAACGTGATCACCCGCATTGAAACCAACAAGCGGTATGTCACGGATATTGAGCTGCGGGCCTTATCGGAGGTGCTGGGCGTCAGCTATGCGTTTCTGATTGATGGAGAGGATAAATAGCAAAAAGCAAGCGGCTAACACGCTCTCTAAATATGTTAATATTACTTAACAAAAAGGACATGGAAAGACTTTACTCCCATATCCTTTTCTACTTTATCGGCTTTTTGTAACTGCTGGTTTTTCTTTTCCGCTGGTGCGCTGGAATTATTTAATCTGAAATACCTTCTTCCACTTTATCAAGAATGTATGATGTGAATTTGCCCTCCACACTATCACTTGGGAAATCTTCTTCCAGCTCTACCTTTATACTTTCAAATTCTTGTTGCAGTTCTTCCTTTTCTCCTGCTGTCAAGTCGTCCCAGTTTTTATTATTAGCGTATGTGCAGCCGCTCAAGCTGATTACAATCATACCTAATACAGCCAAAGCAAGAAATTGTTTTTTGATATTTTTTATCAGTCTCATAACTATCTCCTTTTTACAAAATATATTTACTTAAAATTCACTCACATATTTTTTTACGAAACCCACAGAATCAAATTCAGGAAGCCAACGCCAGACATATCCTAACTTCAAACCATGCGTTTTCTTCAGATTGGCAAAGCAGTCTTCCACCCATGCCTTTCACAAGATACTCTGCGATGTACATACCCATTCCGGAGCCTTCCTTTTCTTTTGCATTCTGCCCCCTGAAATATTTCTGTGTAAGGAATATTTCCTCTTCCTTTTTTACGCCTTTCCCAAAGTCTTTTATGCAGACGCACAGAAATTCACCCTCAAAACCGCAACGGACTTCTATCTCCGTATCTGCATATTTGTAACTGTTAGAGATGATATTGTCCACTACCTGCAAAAACCGTACCCTGTCAGCCATAACAAGACACTCCGGTATCTCAAACTCCTTTACACGTTTCCTGAAATCTGCCTGCAGCAATGCTTCCTCTATGGCAGAACTTTCCGTTACTTCCGTTCTTATCTCAAGTCTTTCAAGCTCATTTAGCATAGTTGTGTGAAGATTGCCAATCATCCTGCTTATCTGGTTCGTTTTTCGGGCAATCGTCTCAAACTCCTGACGCAATTCCTCTGAATCTGTCGTCAGGGACTGGTACTCGGCAATCGCCTGAATGGAAGCCACCGGGTTTTTAATATCATGGCTGATAGAAACGATCACTTCACGCCGCTGCTTATCTGCCTCCTGCTCCCTCTTCCTCGCATAAAGCAGTTCCTCTCTCATAATGTCAAAGCTTTCTGAAAAAGCACCAAAAGCTGAACTGTCGATTCTGCTCACCGGAATGTCCAGATTCCCTTTTGCTATCTGGCCGGCAAAATCATTCATCTTTCTCACCGGTCCGAACACATGCTTCTTTAAATATAAAAACACAAGGACATCTTTCAAAAATAATACAACAAGAAACGATATCGCCCAAACTTCAACTTTTCTTTTTAAATCTTCCCCTTCGTTATTGATAAAGATAATCCTGCCCTGAATTTTACCATCCACCAGAATATCTACGCTGTAATCTTTATGGATGAAATCGTACACATAATCCGTATCCAGCCCCTGTCTGGATGCAGCTACCGGCCGGCCATCGGCATCGGTTACAAAATAGTCCGTTTCATACCCCTGCATCATACTGACTGCCTGCTCCGCATCCGGCCAGTATTCCCTGACAGTAAATATAATGTCATTTGCCTCAGTATTCTTTATTTTATTCTGCGGTCTGGCTGCCAAAATACAGCACAATGAAATGCAGGCTGCCAAATATAAACTGACGGTGATCACAATAAAGCGCTTCACTTAATTCTCCTTTGCCAGACGGAACATATAGCCTTTCCCATATTCTGTAATGATATAGACTGGGCTGGAAGGGTTATCCTCAACCTTTTCACGCAGCTTCCTTATGTGGACATTCAGTGTCCCGTCCCCCACATAAGCCTCCTGCCACACTTCCTTAAAAAGTTCCTCTTTCCCGACCAGACGGTTCCTGTTTCGGATAAGATAAAGCAATAGCTTCATCTCCATCCTTTTCAGCAGGACAGGCTCACCTTTTTTTAATAAAGTTTCTTCTTCCATGTTCACCTGACATTCCCCAAAAGAAATAATCCTGTCATCCCCGGCAGAATACCTCCGTAACACAGCCTTTACTTTCGCCAGAAGAATAGGCAGGGAATAGGGCTTGCAAATAAAATCATCGCCGCCCACATTCAAGCCTAACAGAATACTTTCTTCTTCCGTCTGGCAGCTTACAAAGATGATTGGAACCTGTGTCTCCTCCCGTATCTGCCTGCACAGGTTGTACCCGCACCCATCCCCCAGGTTAATGTCCAACAGAATCATACGGGCGGTATTTTCCCGTATAAATTCACGATATTCCTCCACACCCGATACCGCCGCCACCTTTATCCCCGAAAGGCTCAAATATTTACAGGTGTTTTCCGCCAATGGTGCCTCGTCTTCTATCATCAGACAATCATATACCAATTTATCCGCTTCCTTCCTTTTACCCACGCTACTCTGCCTTTATGAGAGTACAAGGGACAATCTTCCTGACTTTCCATGCTGAAATAAACGCTGTCAGGCATCCTGCCGCTTCCATGCACAAGATAAGCGCTGCAATCCACACTATGGGAAAACGGAAAGAAATCCGATAAACTCCCATTCCATGAAAAAGCCCTGTCATCACTGCATTAGAGCCAAAATACAGGAAGATGCTTCCCAGCAGGCTGCCCCCTGCGATATACAGCATAAATGTCACCACTGTCTGGGATATAATCTGTCCGTTGGAATACCCCAGCGCCTTCATTATCCCAAAATCCCTTTTGCGTGTCAATAAAATGGAATTTGTTACAAAATACCCCATAATGACAATGAGCAGGAACATGACAGCCATAATAAAGAACACCACGCCGGACACACTGTTTATGATTGGGGCAAGCTGGGAATAAAACACCTGTTCAAACTCCCCCACATAGGAAAGCCGGTCTGAAAAACAGTCTTTAAGGTTTCGGCAGTATTCCTCTGCGTCAATTCCCTCCTCCAGATAGACATGCACTGTCTGCCACTGTGCTGTAGAATCAATCAGATTCAGCCCTTCCATAGTAAGGTAGATATCCATCCCTCCTGTATAGGTGCCTTGCGTAAGGCCGACGATCAGGAATGTCCCTTCCCCTGCATCTTCCTGAAAGAGCTGGGACACTTCTACAGTATCACCGATATTCTTTCCGAGCGCCTGCGCCAGATTCCCTGAAATAGCAGTTTCATTTTCATGTTTCGGATATCGCCCTGCATATATCGAGGGATTTTCCAATACCTCATAATCACTATACACGCCTAACGCCGCATATACCCTATTATCACACAGAAGTCTTGAACTTCCCGGCTCAACAGCCATCATGACCTTACGGACGCCCTCTCCCTCCAGTTCCTTAGCTATCTCTGCTGCATCCTCCGGTCTGTCTGGCTGGACATTTACAGAATAAACTTCCGCACCCGTTACCTGCAGCAGCCCTCCCTTATCATTGACCAACCTTGCATACAGGATTACTGCAAACCCGGCAACACACATTAAAACAGATACGACAATGCCTGTCAGTATGCTCCTTGCCCTCTCAAAACTTATCATCTTAATTATAACGGACAGGTTTACCGGGAAAGGTGTTTTTTCTATGTCCATCCTGCTTTTTCTGCCAGGAACCACTTTTTCCCTTTCCTGAATGGCTTCCACAGGTCTTAACCTGAATATCCCTTTTGACAAAAACACTGTTACCGCCACAGTCGCCAGCAAAATAACCATAAGGTTCTTCCCTGCTTCAAACCCCAAAAATACAGCGTTCCATACAAAACCAATATCCGTCGCTATACTCTTTATCACCATCGGCATGATGCACTGTGAAATTCCCACACCAGCCATACCGCCAAGCGATCCAAGAAACAGGAACTGTAACGCATAGGACAATACAATCTGACCGCCCCTGTAACCCACTGCTTTCAATGTCCCAAGTTCCTTTAAGTCCTTATCCAAGATATTCCGCATATGGAACGCAATCACCATAAAGCAGGCTGCGATTCCCATAACGGAGGCTGCATTTATGACTGCCACATATATACTTAAGTTATTGCTCCGGCTGGCTTCGGCATATTCAATATCCGAAGTATTATAAAATATATCCCCGTCAGATTTTCCGGCTACAAATTCTGTAAACCGATTTGACAGCCCGCTTACATCCCCTTCCGTCTTCATCATCACTACTACCGCATCGCAGTCTGTCCCTGCCCTTTCCCCCAAAGAAAGGAACGCTTCTCTTGGCAGATCGAAAGCAATATTTGACCGGCTTCCAAAAAGCACATCCTCCGTAAAACCTGCAATGATATAAGAATCCTGCCATTCTTCGGATGAAATGCTAAACACATCACCAATCTCAAAACCAAAGAATGTCTTACACACATAAGGTACATAGATTCCATTTTCCGGCACCTGCTCCAAACGCTCCACTATTTTAAGGGAAGATAGATATCCCTGCCTGTCAGCATTCCTAAACATCCAGCTCCCATTTACCGGCTCCCCGGTTCCTGCCTGAATATCCATACTCCGAAGCAACACGGCATCCACCATTTCCATATCAATTATTTCTTCCTCTGCTTTCCGGAAGCCCTCAATCTCTTCCCCGTATTTTTCACAAAAACCACGGGGCAGGACCGCCGCAAAATCAGCACTGTTCGTCTCCGCTGCCTTTTCCTGATACAGCCGCCTAAATCCCTCCGTCATCTGGCTGCCGGTATAGGACAGAAGCATCGTTGCCATGAGCAAAAGGAAAAACGCAAATGACGTTTTACCACTCTTTTTTAAGTTTGATCTTATCAGCAAAAACATATCTACCACCCCATTTCTTCCAGAAAATGGAGCAGCTTTGCTTTTCTCTCTTCAAAGCCCGGTTCCTTTTCACCCTGATAAGCCCCTAAAGAGCATTCCCCGTTTATCCTCCCGTCCCGCAGATACAGGATACGGTTTCCACGCAATGCTGATTTCAGGTCATGGGTTACCATGATAGTCGTCTGCCCTTTCCGGTTAAACTCTGTCAGAAGATCCAGGACAGCTTTCCCGGAAGCAGAATCAAGCGCCCCCGTAGGTTCATCCGCAAATACGACTTCCGGATTGTTGATCAGCGCCCTTACGATGCCTGCCCTTCCCATCTGACCTCCCGAAATCTGCGAAGGATATTTCCCCCACTCCTTTTCAGTAAGCCCTACTTCTGCAAACAATTTTCTTCCCCGCTCCGCCACCTGCTTTTTGTTCTTCTCTACAAGCAGCCCGCTCACAAGCACATTGTCCATGAGACTCATACTGCCAATTAAGCAGACCTGCTGGAAAACAAATCCACAGTTTTTCTTCCTGAACTGTGCCAACTGCTTCTCTGAATATTTTGAGAAATTGGTATCCTTAAAATAAACTTCCCCCATGCTTGCCCTGTCCATTCCCGACAGGATATGGAGCAGTGTGGACTTTCCAGAACCGGAAGCCCCCATAAAAACAGTAAAATCTCTGTAATATATCTGGATATCCATGTTTTTGATCACATGCTGGGGAACTTCCCCATTCATATAGCTCTTACACAATTTATTTGTACTGATTACAGCATTTGCGTTCCTTTCCATATATTCTATCCTCCATATTGCTTTCAGCTGAAATACAAATTTATTATTTGCTATATCATATCACTCAGAATCTTAACTGTCTTTAACCGGAATCTTAACAATTCTTAACTGCTGGCATTCTTTATGGTCATTATACATGATTTACTTTTTTTAGAAAAAGAATTTCCTGATATACAGATTTTTTCCCCGAAAAACAGGAAAAAGACCAAAGAAGGAGTCCTGTAACTGAAAAGACTGGAGAACGCTGATTCCCCAGTCCAACCCTTTCTGACATTCAAAACCACTTCCTGTTACCTCAGCTCCATCTTCTCCGCCCATTTAAGCCCCTCATTCTCCTTCAGAAGCCCCATGTGGAACAGCACCTGTATGCAGTCTGCATATCCCTGCATATAGGCACGCTTCTCCTGGGCGGATGCAAAGTCCTCCAGGCACTCCTTCATTTCTTCCACCTTCTCCCGTTGTCCTTCCGGCAAGGTTTCCAGAAATGCCTCCCATCCCTGCTCTGTTTCCTTCCACGCCTCCAGTGCATTTTCATATTCCGGGGTACGCACATAGCTTTCCCTGTTTATATCCTCCCCGTTTAAGCTGCCCAGGAACCGGGCCATCTTTAACCATACATCACTCATTGTAAAAATCTCCTTTGCCATATCTTTCCCACATTCCAGTATTCCCCTTTTTCCTAAATATCTCTCCCCTGTTTCGCCTCACTTCATCTTTAGAAGTATATTATCACTCCATTTCGGTAAAATCAATTCATATACTTCATCTTTAGAAGGGAATTTATTTATGAAAATCTACTGGAACGGCACTTCCAAAAACATCATCGGCCCGAAGGTAAAGCAGCTCCGCACAGCACAGGGGCTTTCTCAGGCTGCCCTTGCAGGCAGGCTCCAGCTTTTGGGCATGGAGTGCAGCGACCTGACCATCCTGCGGATCGAACAGGGCAGCCGCTTCGTCCCGGACTATGAGGTGGCGATCCTCTCCGAATATTTTAACATATCCACTGACGAGCTGCTTGGGAAAAGGGAGCCGGGACAATGAAGAATGTCCTGCAGGCTCCCTTTCCCTTACCTCTTGAACGCCTCCAGTGATGACATGATGCCGCTTAAAGCATCCTCGTCAAATCCAAAAGAAGCTCCCTCCCTTTCCTTAGCAGCATCCGCTCTGGCCGGCTCTTCCGCCATATCTGTGTGAGGCGCCTCCTGCCTTTCGTGCTCCCGGATCACCTGCAGCACAAACTGCCGTATCCTCTCATAGTCCACCGCCTGCCCTGCATGGGGCATATCCCCGGCCTGCGCCCCGTTCTGGTATGCCAGCACCGCATTGACGATGTACTGCGCCTTCCCCCGTTCCATACTGTTCAGGAACTCCGCCACCTGCACATGGGCTGGATCGTTTTTGTTGAACCCTATGGTGGTCACAAATGCGTTCTTTTTCCCCATGGCAGTTACCTGCCTTTCCTCTGTATCTGGTAGAGCAGGCCGTAGCCCTTCGCATTGGCGCAGATGTCCTCCACGAAGATGCTGCGCCCGATCTTGTCCGAGCTTTCCAGGTATTTCTTAAGCAGCATGGCCCCGCCGCCGATGAACACCATGCAGCTTGTCTTTAAGTCAAGCCCCCGCTCCCGGAGCGTCCCCAGGATGTCGTCCACGAAAGTCCTGGTCATGTCCCCAACGATGCGCAGGACCTCCCCGTCATAGTCCGTCCTCTCTCCCCGGATGATCCGGTCGATGTCCGTGTCGTCCAGCAGGATGTCCTTCTCGGAATTGATGCGGGAGGCCACGTCATTGTACAGCTTGATGACGCCCTTCTCCAGCGAGTCGCATACCCCAAGGTCCGGCCTGCCGCCCCGGATCAGCAGGTAATCCAGCGTGAAGCCCCCGATGTCCACCGTGATGACCTTATTGAACTCCGCTATCCTCTGGTAGACGGTCATGGCTGCCGCATAATCCTGGGGGAAAGCAGCCGCATCCGTTATCTCCACCTTATAGGGGATGCCCTTATAGGTGAACCTCTGGATGCCCCTGCCCCTGAAATAATCCTCGAACTTCCGGTACAGTGCGCCGTAATGCTTCGGGGGCAGCCCCACCGGCAGCACTGCCTGGAGGATGGTGTCCTGCGCATTGAGCATCTGCTTCTCCGCCTCCATCGCCACCGCGAACAGCGTCAGGATGAAGAAACGGTCATCCACGGTCTTGTCCCGCATATAGGGTATCCTCTGCTCCGCAAGGGCATAATAGCGCCCATTATAATACAGGTACTCCCCCAGCGCGGGCCTGCAGTCGCCCTCCACAAACCCGGAAGTGAATACTTTATGCTCGGTCTTCATGTTCCTGTTCCCATGGTCTATGGGCACGATGATCTTCTGGTACATAGCTGTCAGCTCCTTTATGTTTTATTTACTGTTTTATACGCATGGTGTAAGTAAAAGCCAACAGCGTTATGTAAAAATGGGGGGATTTTACATATTGTGTGCATAAAAAAGGACGGAACCCCCGTATGGAAGCCCGCCCTAAAAATTCATACCTTTTCCACAGCCTGTCAGTCTGCTGCGTCACATTCTGCCGAAACCGGGATGGAAACCCCATACCGTTCCAGTATCCTTTCTTCCCGGTATTCTTCCAGCGTTTTTCCCGTATCCGGTACGATGCCGGTGATTTCCTCCAGAATATCATGCAAAGATTTCATTTCAGCGTCCTTAACCGAGTCAGGCATAAGTTTATTCCTCCCTAAAGCAAATCCTTTTTATACATCATACCATCCACTGCACAAATTAACTATTTCTTTTTTTCTGCTCCAGCCCATGAAGGTAGTCATCCACGCCCTTCACACGCTCCGCCCAGTCCCCGTCCTCATCCGTATCCCAGGTCAGCGTTTTTATGGGCAGTTCAAGCTCCCGGCAGATCTCCGCCAGTTTCCTGCATCCCCTCTGGATGTTCTGGCGCTTCACGTTCTTCTTCTCGCAGGGAAGCTCCTGCCCCTCCCGGTATTTCCGGTAGCTTTCGCAGTGGGCGCATTTCTCGTTGTAGTCCCCCCTGCAGACGTTCTTCAGCAGCTTGTCCATGTCGTAGGCTTCATAGACCGCTTCCGTCCCCATCAGCTTCATCGCCTGCAGGAACGGCGGCAGGTTCGCGTACTGGTTCGCCCCGGGCACGCACCCGAAGGTCCTGCCGGACAGGGCATGGGCAAGGTCGCCTTTGAGCGGCCCTTCCGTAATGAAGATGGTCTTTTCCCCCGTACTGCCCGCCAGATGGACGGGACTCCCGGAGGATGTGCCCATGTGGAAGTTCGTGCTGGAGAGCCAGATATATTTCCTGCCGTCATAAGGGTGGTCAAGGCGGATCTGCGCCCCGACGATCATGTGGTCCATATTGCGTACCGGCACCAGGAAACCGGAGGACTTGTTGGAGAAATGGATGGTCCATTCCCCGTCCCTGTCCTGATAGAATCCCGGCACGCCCTTTACGGTGCATCCCGCCTCCAGCAGTTTCCTTGTCAGCTTCTTATAGCCGAAGACCGGCGTGCTCTTATAGCCGTTCTCCTCGATCTGCCGCTCCGTGAACCCGCGGCCCAGAAGGTTCTGCCTGTGGGTGTCCGCAAGCACCAGCATGGAAAAGAACATGCTGTATGTCTTATGCCTTACCGCATCCGGCGCCGGCGGGGCATTCTCTATCTCCGGCTCTCTGGGGGCGATCATCTTTTTCCTTACCTGGTAGGAGGGCGCCTGCTCATTCTTTCCGAGGGCGTCCTTGATCTCCCTGCAGGCGGTCTGGTTGTCCACCCCGTATATCTTCCCATACAGGGCGAGCATCCCCCCGCTTTCCCCGCACCGGTTGCACTTGAACACGTTCTTTTTTAAGTTCAGGTTGAGCTTCCCCCTGGACTCGCCGCAGAAAGGGCAGTCCGCATCCAGGCTCACCGCATTCTTATGCCGTATGCGCAGGTTTAAGAGGTATGCCACCTCCCTGATGGTAAAAGGAAAATCCTGGTACAAGGCTTTCCTCCTTTCCGCAGCCTGAAAACATGCTGCTCTCTTTCTAAAAAAGGCGGCCTGTGAAAAACCGCCCCATGTACTCCTTAACCGGGGCACAGCAGAAACTGCATCCCCTTATCCCCTGTTTCATCCTGCCTGTCTTAATGCCGCATCAATAAGGAACTTTGCCGCCGCACGCAGGAGGTTGTCAGGGCCGCCGTAAGAGTCCACATACCACTGCAGGTTTGCGGGCTTCTCAACGGCTACCTGCCCCAGCGTCTTCCCTTTGTTGAATCCCATGGGGATGACCACTGCGGCTGCACTGTCACGGCTTAACATGGAGTAAATCTGCTCCACGGGCATGTCCCTGCGGATCTCACCTGCCCCCTGTCCGTTTCCGCCTTTTCCTGCAGCTGCCTTTCCGGTTCCCGTCCCCTGCGCCGCTGCTGCGGGCCTGGTATTTCCGGGCGCTGTGCTGCCCTGTGCCGGGTTAGGTGCCGCCTGCCTGTTCTGCATGGCGGGCGTCACTCCCTGCGCGGGCTGTGGTGCCGGTGCGGGCTGCTGCGTCTGCCTGCCCTGTGCCTGGCTGGTTGTTGCCCCCTGTGCGGTCTGTCTTACAGCTGACGGGGCTGTCCCTGCCTGCTGCATGGCCGGCGTCATTCCCATGGCCTGCCCCACGTCTTCCGGCATGGGGATATATTCCTCGATCCCGTACTGTCCGGGGAAGATTTCCTCCTGGAGGATTTCACCGCCACCGGCTGCACCTTCCTGAAGGGCAGGGTCCATGCAGGTCCCTTCCGGCACCATGCCGCCCGTCCCCGCAAACATCTGCGCGTCAAAAGGCGCCTCCGTCACTTCCGGGTCAATGTCCCCTTCCCTGTCGGCAAACTGCAGGCCGAAACCGGCATCCGATAATGCCCTTCCCACTGCCGCTGTTTCCGCCAGTTCCACGAACTTGTTCCCGAACTGGTCATCCGCAGTCATGTATTTCTGCGCAAGCGCATTGGAGATGAAGTTGTCCTCATCGTCATTGCGGTTTAAGTACACCCTCGCCTCCACGATGGCCACCTGCTCCGTCAGCTTCAGGATCTTCTTTACGATCTTCCCCTCCGGGTATCTTAAGCGGAACCAGAGCTTGCGGTAGGCCACGTCAAGGTAGTATTTCCCCGCCTGCCCCTCTTTCTGGATAAGGCGCATGTACCTCCTGGGGTCAAAGCCCTCCACCCTGTTTAAGTTCCTGATCTCCTCCACTTCGTCATACATGCAGGCATTGTTCATTGTCATTCCATCCATTTGTTTTCTCTCCTTCCTTTTCATGGGGAGGGGTATATAAAATAAATACCCCGCTCCCCGCATTTACTTGAATTTTTTATGAAATTTTTTCAGATTTCCTCACACAAGGTAACGGCACATAAAATTGTCAAAGCTGTCATAATCGCTCCATCCCGCCTTTTCCGCTTCCTCCTCTGCCATGGTATCCCACAGGTCAAGCAGGCCGCTGTCATACCCGGATGTATCCACATCAAGCCTCTGGTGGAAGCAGTATGCCGTCCACAGGCAGCGGAGCTGGTCCCTGGCAAGTTCTTCATCAAACCAGCCCTTCCGGACAAACTCCTTCAGATATTCCATTTCAGCCTCCCGGCTGACTGTCCCCTGCATGGATTCGATGATCTGTGCGGCAGCATGGTAGCCGTCCCGCCGCAGTATATCCAGCTGGAATTTAACGTCTGTTCCATTCTTCATTTCCCGGCTCCTTTCTTCTGTGGCATTTTATGATGCCTGTTCCATGCACAGCATGAGCTGTCCGTTTTCTCCTTCCTTCAGTTCCACGTCCCAGTGCGGGCTGTCCGTAACATCTTCCGCGCTTTCTTTGCAGTCCGTCCCGGTCCCATCCGCTGGTTCCCGTTCTGCCTGCCCCGGCATGAAACGCCACTGGTTCAGGTAATAAAACGGGGTACGCCACACTTCATTGTCCGGGTGCGGGAACGGGGCTGCAAGGCTGTCCCCGATGGCTATGACAGCGGAACATCCCAGAAGGGAGAGCTGTATGTAGCACATCATGGCTGCTGTGCGGTCAATATCCTGCGCCACGAACAGCACATTCTTCTGGTAATTGATGCCACGCCTTTTTGCCGTGTTTGCAAATGCTATGAGCATGGCGCCTGCGCCGCAGGCCGGGTCGCTCACGCTGATATATCCTTTCTCCTTCAGCAGTTCCTCTTTTTCATCCCCGGCAAACTGCAGCTCGGACATGAAATGGCAGATATGGTAGGGCGTAAAGAACTGCCCTTTCTGCTCCTGCTGCAGATTAAGGTAATGGTACAGGCTGCCTAAGAAATCCTGTTCCGGGTTTTCCTCCAGCGCCAGCACCACAAACCCCAGCATCTGCGGGAAGACCTCCTGGTCCTCCTTCTGGTAGCTGTTAATGATGGAGAGGTACTGCTTCTCCCGCTCCTCCTTCTTAGGCCCCGGCATCACGTTTGCCAGGGATATTGCTGACAGGCTCAGGAAATCGTTCCATACCTGCCATCTGGAATGGCGGAATCGGAAACGGTCCATCAGGGCGCAGAATTCCTTTTTATAGTCTTTTTTCTCCATAGGCCGCCTGTCACCCTTCCAGCTGTTTCACGGAGATCTCAAAATCCATGTCCAGCCTGCTGTTCCTCACAATGATGCTGTCACCATCCCCGTCCATTACCTTCAGTCCGCCGCGTGCCACAGCCTCCTCAATATCGGAAAAGATCCTTTCCTTTTCCATGAACCCATCCTGGCAGCTGCAGCTCTCACACCCGCACTCTGACGATGTGCAGAGGTACTGCCTGCCGCTTTCCGGTGTGGCAACATACGGGTTGCACACGGCATATCCGTGTTCCTGCAGAGTGGAAACTGCGCTGTCAAATACTGTTCTGAGGATCTCGATGTTCCACGGGAATTTTTCTTCCGGGTCATCCTCCTCCAGCTCCAGCAGTTCTGCCAGATAGCGGTAGGTCGCATTGTCTATGGCATCCGCCCGCTCTGACATCCGCTGGGTGATCTCCAGTTCCCCTGTTTCTTCCATTTCTGTTTTTCCTGTGCTTTCTTTCCTGTTTTCCATATATCTGTTCCTCCTGTTTTCTATAAATTCATGACTTCCTGCCGGTATCCGGCATCTTTTTCCTGGTCTTTCTTTTCCTCCAGCAGCCGGTTATACTCCCTGATGACGCGCTCCCCAAGCCGGGTATTGCGCCTGTCGCACTCCGTATTGTGGATGGCGGTGCAGATGGCCTTTTTGCTCCCGATGATGGCGACCTGCGCCTTTGCCCTCGTTACGGCGGTGTAGAAGATATTCCGCCGCAGCATCTTGTAAAACATGGGCAGCCACGGCAGGATGACCATGGGGTACTCGCTTCCCTGGCTCTTGTGGACGGTTGTGGCATAGGCATGTTCCACCATCTCCAGCTCATCGCTGTTGTATTCCACACGCCGCCCGTCTGAGAATTCCAGTTCCGCCAGCTCCGTCCCTTCATCATCCACATAGATGTTCTTAATGCAGCCGATGTCACCGTTGCTGATCTGGTTCTTGTTCTTGTTATGGATGATACGGTCACCCAGCCGGAAGGTACGCTTCCCGGAACGGATCTCCGGCTTCCCTTCGGCTTTCGGGTTTACCATCTCCCACAGCCTTTCATTCAGTGCGTCCACGCTGGCATCCCCCTTCTTCCGGTAGGGGGTCAGCACCTGCACCTTGTCCTCGCCAAACGCGTCCACGCTGGCGCGGTACAGCTCCTGTGTCTTTTCTGCGGCCTCTGCCGCGCTCCCGGCAGGGATGAAGGTAAATCCCGCGCCATAATCCAGGGCGGCATCATTCTCCTGCATCCGCTTCGCATTTGCAGCGATCCGGCTGTCCTCTGCCTGGCGGAAAACCATGTCAAGCACTGTCACCGGGATCACGCCGCACTGTACTAGCTCCCGGAACACGTTTCCGGGGCCTACGCTGGGAAGCTGGTCCACATCCCCCACCAGCACCAGGCGGGTCCCCGCCCGGATATGGTCAAAAAAGATATAGGACAGCCTCATGTCGGACATGGTGAACTCGTCCACTATGATGAAGCCTGCCTCCAGCATGCCTTCCATTTCCTCATTGTCCTCATCGCTGGTAAGCCCAAGGGCACTGTGCATGGTCATGGCGTCCTGCCATCCTGTGCTTTCCGCCATTCTGCGGCTCGCCCTTCCCGTGGGCGCTGTCAGCAGCACGCTGCTCCCGCCCAGCTTTTCATTGATATACAGGAGCACCTTCTGCACCGTGGTCTTCCCTGTCCCGGGGCCTCCCGTGACAATGCTGACCAGATGGCTGAAAGCCTGCCGCACGCTCTCCTCCTGTTTCGGGGAAAGGCCGATGCCCAGCTCCCTCTGTGCTTCTGCCAGGAGGAACGTGATATCCGCCTGTGCCTCCTGTTTGGCAAGGAGCAGCGATGCCAGCTTCTTCGCCGCGCCGCATTCATACCCGTACATGTTCGCCGGGTAAAGGGCGCCGCTGTCATAATACATCTGCTTCTCCTTCACCAGCCGGTAAAGCACCTTGTAGACATCCACTTCCGTGACTGCCTCCCTGCCATACCCGGCGTTTAACTGCTCATAAACTTTTTTCTGGAACTGCTGCTTGTCCTGGTACAGGTGCCCCTCCTGCATTTCCTGTTCCATGCAGTAACGGACACAGCCTTCGATCCGCATGGGGTCATCCGGCTTCCCTTTGTTCGCCTTTGCGATCTCGTCCACGGTCAGGAAACCGAAGCCGTTTATCCTGCAGAGGGAAAAGGGCTGGTTCTTTACGGTATCCAGTGCGTCGTTCCCAAATTCCTCATAGATCTTCTGTATCTTTTTGGGCGTCACCTTAAAGGGCGTCAGGTATGCCGCAAGGTCGCGCAGGGCATGGCTCCCCTGGTAGGACAAGAGGATGGCATCCAGCTTTTTACGGGTGATCCCCTTGATCTCCAGCAGGCTGTCCGGGTAATGGTCCAGCACGTCAAATGTCCTTGTGCCGAACTTCTCCACAATCAGCTCCGCCGTCCTCGGCCCGATCCCCTTGATCATGCCGGATGACAGGTAGCCTTTGATCCCTTCCTCTGTCTGGGGCAGCATCTCCTCATAGCTTTCCACCTGGAGCTGCAGCCCGTATCTGCTCTTTATCCATTTTCCCTGAAAGTCGGCTTCCGTCTTGTCCGTCTCCGGCAGGCCGGTGCCTGTCGCCGTGAACCGGAACCCTTCCCCTTTATAGCGGGCATCCCTTGCCGCCTCCGGCACGCTGCCATCCTCCGTGTGGTACACGAAGATGCAGAAGCCGTTGTCCTTATTATGAAAAATTTCCTTTACAAACCTGCATCTCATCTGTTTTCTCCCTTCATTGTGCTTTCCTCATCCCAGTCATACAGTAAAAGGTCATGGCTGGAAGTACGGGTATCCCTTCCGCTTCTCCGGAACCGGTAATTCCGGAAAGCAAATCCTGTAGGTTTATGGGTATAGCGCACAGCAAGGACATGGTATTCAGTACCGAGCCAGGATGCGGTCCCTATGGTTTCTTCCGTCTCCTCACCAAAGTTCAGCGCATATAACCAGTTGTCGCTCAATCTGCGGGGATCAGCATATGCCTCCCCTCCCGGAAGGGAGATGAGCTTTTCCTTCATGGCATGATAATCCTTCAGTCCCGGATGTGCTGCCAGGGTATCAGCAGCCAGCGTCTTTTCAAACTCGCGGAACGGTATAAAAGGTTTCTTTCCCGGAAAGTCTCCGTTCCCGTCAAGGTGGCGGATCTCCCCGTTAGAAACAATCTCAAAAACAATATCCGCTCCCACAGTACAGTCATTCTCACAGTAATTTCCTGCAGGCGAAGCCGTATACCAGATCCCGTCTGCCGTGGACCGGTTAAAATAGCGCTCCGGCCCCTCTATGGTACGGAATGTGTCCCTGCAGAGGCCGGCTTCCTCCAGATAGAACGCCACTCTGATATGTTTCCATTTTTTCTCTGTTCCTTTCCAATCCGGAGTGGCCGGCCCGGGCATTTCTTTTATTTCTGCAAGCATGGCGCCGCCTTCGCTTTCCAGCAGGACATAGGCAGGGATATCCAGTTCCCCTGCCACTTTGATCTCACCCTGCATCCCGCTGCTGATCCGGCTGCCGCACACAATGATGGCTTTGCTCAGCTTCAGCACGGACAGTCCGAAGGCAAGCCCCGCTTCCCTCTCTTCCGGGATGTGGTCATCCAGATATTCGGGGAGGAAGCTGTGGGGCGCTATCGCCCTGCATCCGAAAATTTCAGATACAAGGCGTGCGTAGTGCTCTGCATTCTCCATGTTCTGCCACATACCCTCTTTTGTCGGTGCCGACAGCGGGGAACAGATATATACAAGGTCATTTTTCTTCATTAAGCTGCTCCTTTCATTTTGACGGAAAACCTCCTGCTTTCCGTAGTGTTCACATAGTCATCGTAGACATCCGGGTGCTGCACCTTTAAGCGCTCCAGCCCCTTCCTGTCGATCCCTGTACGGTAGGAGGGGTTATAGGAGAGGACATACTGCGTACCGCCGTCTGTAATGACTGCCGTGCAGCTTGTACCCATTGCCTCCACGATCTCCGCATAGGCTTCCTTCATCTTTTCCTCCAGCTTTTTCGCCTCGCCGTCATGCTGTGCCTTCAGCTCCTTTAATTCCATGTACTTCCGGATGCTGCCCAGGTATCTGCGTCCCAGTTTTACCTGTTCCGCGTCCTTGTCGGCAGGCCCGCAGTGCTTCCGGATGCTCTCCAGCACAAGGTCTGGCTTCTCCGTGTAATCCGGCTCAGCGCTTTTTTCCACGTTCTCTTTCCAGAAATATTCCTCCTCCGCGATCAGGTCCTCCTCAATATCCATGTCACGTTCCATGTAACGGATGAAGAATTCGTTCTCGTTGTTCCCATACAGGCAGGCAAAGTACATCCTGTCGATGTTCATGACCGCCATGTAGTGCCGCCCCTGGTACTCGTAATTGACCGGGGTGGAATCATTTGCCCATTTGTTCTGGCAGTTGTAGTTGGTGGTCTTGCACTCAAGGATGCCTTTCGTGCCGTCGGGGAAATCTATGAAGAAATCCACGTCTGCCAGCATGAAGGGATAGAGCGGGTGGCGGAACATCTTCCGGACGGGGTATACCTTAAGCCCTGTCTTTCTGGAGAAGATCTCCGCAACAAGGTCCTCCAGGCGGTGCCCCACTTCCTTTGCCACCCAGTTGTCTTCCTCCTCATCCACCACAGGCTGTATGCCCAGCTTGTCATAGTACAGGTCACGTTTCGTACAGAACGGCGACATCCCCATGATGGCTGCGGCGTCGCTGCCTCCGATCCCTTTGCGGCGGAAGGAAAGCCAGTCCTCCCTGCTTAAGTTTTCCGTGTCAACAAATACCTCTGCCTCATAATTCAGGTCCAGTCCCATATTTTTCCTCACTTTCTGCCGCCCGCTGCGGCTGCATCTTCCGGACAGAAAAAGAGAAGGCTGATACTCCTTCTCTCCCTGTCCTTATCATTATTCTGTTTTATTTTCTGTGGCAGGCTGCCCTGCGCCTGGCGGAAAGGACAAGGGCGTCCTCCCCGATCCCGGCATCTGCCTTCGGGGTCCTGGCTGCCCTTTTCCTGCACTTTTCAATGGCTGCATCACGGTCATAGCCGGCTTTCTCCTGCAGCCCCGCCGTGATCTTCCGGCACCTGTCACGCATACGCTCATACTGCATTACACCACAGAAGCCCAGACGCTCCCTGTCATTCTGCAGGAACTCGTCCAGCATGTCTGCGTAATCCGCAAGTACGTTGCATATCACGGTCAGGTCGCCTTCACAGCTTGTAATGGTTTCCTCCCGGCTGTGCGTCACGCTGTAATAGCGGATGGGCACCTTTCTGCGCTCATCTTCCTCAACATCCTCTGCAATCTGTATGGAATCCTCAACCATTGCAGCAGCCCTCCTTCCTACCATTTGTAAATACCCGGTATGTCATATTCCGTCCAGTTGACGGATAACGCCCTTGCTATGGTCTCTTCCATCCTGGCAATCCTGCCCCCTTCCTCGCCTTCGCAGGCAAGCATGTAAAGGATCTCGGAAATGCCGAAATAGATGTCATGCGCCGTACAGGGGTCTTCCCCGTACTGTGCCTTGAACAGGTCCACTGCTTCCGCTGCATACTTACGGGCAATGCCCAGTTTGTCCATGACGCCCTTCATACAGTTGACAGGGTTCATGACCTCGATCTTTAACAGCTTCACCAGGTTTCCTGCGGCAAGCTGGTACTTCCCGTACAGGAGCTTCAGCTGGTCATCGAACTCACTGAGCTTGGTGCCGTTCCTGTGTCCCAGCCTCAGTGGGCTGCCCAGGCTGATGGTGGTATTTTCCTTTCCGGATACCAGCATGGGGAAAATGTTCGCCCCGCCGGAGCCTGTGTCGGATGTGGTAATCCGTACCACGGGTTTCATCTCATCGGGCGTTTTCCCATGCAGTGCCAGCTCCTTACGGTAGGCATCCAACAGGGCATCTTCCCCGGAAAGCTCCCAGAGTGCGGATGCCATGTCATGCTCATAAAAACCGGCAAGGTAGCTGCAGCCCTTAAAGTTCGTTGTCAGGTAGTCCACGGAATGCAGGAACACCTGCTCCATGTCAAGCACCGCATAATCATGGCAGTCGCCTCCCAGCACAGCGGAGACCTTGCCTTCCGAAATGCGTAACAGCGCCTCTCCCTTTGCCACCTTCAGGCAGTCGTTCAGGATTCTCGCATACACGCTCTTTTCCACCCTGCGCAGCCCCGCGCCGGAGATCCCCGCGCGGTCAAGGATGCTCTTGATCGCGCAGCTCCTTACCGGGTAATACTGGTTCCTTACCTTCAGGAGCAGGCCCGTGTTGATGATGGTGTCCGTGATGATGTCCTCGTCCAGCCCCTCGTCTGCATACTTCTCCTTCAGTTCCTCCTCCACTTTGCTCCCGCTGGTGATCGCCACCAGGCGCAGGTTTTTGGAGTTCCTCCTTTCCCAGAACGAATTCCTGCCGATGCTTTTCAGGCACTCAAGGAAATCCTCCTGCTTCTGGAATACGCCGCGGTATCCGTCGGCAAATACTCTTGTCTCATTCATTTTCGTTCCACCTTTCTTTTCTCTCCGTTTGTGGAGGTTATTTTTATCCAGCCGCTTATGCGGACAAGCCCTCATGGGCATTTCTGGCAACAAAAAAGGAATGGCCCTTGACGGTTTCCATTCCATACTGCGTGTGGCAATCCACAAATCTGTTTTTGTCCCTTACAGTTATACACATCCTGCGGAAACAAAAAAGTGCCAAAAGACTGCCATGCTTATACATGGTATCCTCTGACACTACTTACAATCTTAAACAGCGTATGCACTGGTTCTCTAAAAAGAAGCCGGAACCTGCCGGTTTCCCTGAAGGGTGCGGACATATCGGGTATGTCCTGCCTGCCCCCGTTCCCCGATTACAGGTTTTGCATAAAAATCAATTACGGGTTTATCTTAACACAATATCTTGTATTCTGTCAACTTAAACATACTATATATTCCATATGCTCTTTTAATCAGAAAAATTTTTTAATATTTTTTCAAGTATCCGCTGCCCTGTCAGGTACTTCTTTTTTAGATTGACCTGCTACAACAGTTCATCTGTATCAGACATCCGTTCTTTGATAACTGAAGAACATACACCCTCATGTATATGGGTTCCGATGAATGGCTCACTCCAAAAAGTTTGCCATCCGTCCGGATTTAATTGCACACAGTGCAGCCAGTCAACGCGGCCGGGAAGGGCGCAGGAAACGGTGGGGGAAGGTATGTGTAACGATCAAAATTTTATCATTATTTTTTGCAAGAAGCTGATCACCAATATTTTCAGATATGTTATACTTATAGCCAGATATTGTGTTTTCTCATATCCTGGCTGGGAAAGGAGGCGTATGGTTACAGTAACGAAGGGCGATTTGATAGCGCTGGGATATGGACCGTCTTTTGCAGCGGACATCATAAGGGAAACGAAAAAACTTATGGTATCGAGGGGACATACATACTACCAGTCACGGAAACTGGACAGGGTCCCCAAAGAAGCTGTGGAAGAACTGCTGGGAATTACAATTCCCGACAAACAGAATTGATTGTACTTCTTGCACATCTATGTGAGGAGTGAAATCATGACAAAAGATCCAATTAAGAAAGCAGATAACGGAACCTATTACTTCCGGGCAAATTTAGGCTACCATCCCATTACAGGGAAGCAGATCCAGAAATACCGCAGCGGCTTTGCTACCAAGAAGGAAGCAAGGGAAGAATATTCCAAGCTAATCCTGTCATCCGCCAAGGAACTGGATGAGAAAAAGAAGATGGTTTCTTTTCAGACATTCACTGAAGAAACCTACCTGCCGTGGTATAAAACGCAGGTAAAGGAAAGCACTTACTTAAACCGCTATTCCACTATTCAGAAACACTTTGCGTATTTCTACAAAATGGCGACGGACGAGATCGAACCCATCCATGTGCAAAGCTGGCAGCTGGAGCTGGCGAAGCAGTTCAGCCCAAACTATATCCATGTGGCGCAGGGGCTGCTCTCCCTTGCCTTTGACCGGGCGATTGTTCTGGGGATAGCAAAAAAGAATCCGTCAAGGATGATCGGGAACATCAAATCCAAAAAGACACAGGTGAATTTCTGGACGCTGGAAGAATTTCAGAAGGTAATCTCCCTGCTCTACAAGGGCGATTATTATGAGCATTACCTCTTTATCTCTTTCTGGGTGCTGTTTATGACCGGAATGCGGATCGGTGAGGCTGCTGCGCTGCTGTGGTCGGATATTGATTTTGATACAGGGCTGTTGAGCATTACCAAGACCATGTATTATAAGTCAATGGACGATTTCAAACCCGTGGAACCGAAAACGCAGGCGAGCGTCCGCACCATTTACGTTGACGCTGATACCATAAGGGAACTGAAGGCATGGCAGGAAGTCCAGAAGAAAGTGTTGAAAAACTGCGGCTATGTATTAAGCTACAACGGCATACCCACAAGCAAGCATACCCTTCCACGGGCATTGGAAAAACTTGCGGAATTAGCCGGCGTACACCGCATCAAAATCCATGCGCTGAGGCACTCTCACGCAACTATTTTTTGCTGTTTTTTCACCTTTTTGCTCTTGATTTCACTAATATTTTGTGGTGTTTTAACCGCTTTTCTTGTACTTATGGTTTAAATTATACTCAAATATCTATCGAATATGGTTTTGTCGTCAGCTTAGCGTAAGCGAGTAGATTTCATTTAAAGTCATGTATTCATTTTAATGGATAAGTACATGCTATGGAGCATATATGTTATTTCTTTTTTACTATCCAGGTAGCATAAAGATTAAATGTATTAAAAAACGCCATAGCTTGTGCCTATAGCGCTTTTCTATACAGTTTATAATTCGACAAAAATCTGATTCTCTACTTTTATACTAATTGGTACAAGATTCCGATATTGAGCTAAAATATCGTCATATAAAACTCCAGGATATTTTGGAATCTCTACTGTAATGGCAACAAAATATTTCATGGGTGTAGTCCCAGCAATATCTCTATTCATTCCATGAAGTATGAAGAAAGGATTGCTCAAAGAAGACGCTCTCATAGTAATAGTTTTTTTGGTCACAGTATCCCATTTTAAATGCTGTGACCGTAATTCATCTTCACTCAAAAATTGCTTTGGCGGTTTAGAAATTGGTAGATCAGAACGACTATATCCTAAATCATATAGTTCTTTTTCTGCGTCTGTTCCCACAAAGGCTGCTTTTTGCTTTCTGCCATGTATTGTGTTTTTGAAATAATTGTAATGTTTATCATGCGGGTAAAAATAATCTTCTACACAGTTACAGGTATAAGAATCAACATCATTTGGGTTTAATTCAGATAAAGTTGAAAGCGTCCATGTTATATTGGCATTGCATTTTAGCCCATTTATATCAGGGAGCAGAATAGGGAGTTCTATATTTTGTTTAGGAGCAATATTTCCTTCATATAAAACAACAACTTTATTATCTTCACAATTTAGGATATTTGTAACATCATCAATACAGAATCCGAATCCTATTTCTTCGATGCTATATTCATCTGAATCTTCTGCCGTGTGAATAAGCAATGTTTTAGCCATGTGCTGAGAGATTTCAGAGGATAACGCCATCATTTTTCCTAGTTTACCAGTAACAATAGGGGAGGCAAAACTGGTTCCACATTCTACAGTTGTTTTATTTGGTATAGTGCTTATTAAAACAGCTGGATTTTCTGGTGATCCGCCAAATTCCAGAACATCAGGCTTTACTTTGCATCCCTCACGTCCAGGGCCAATGCAACTATAACTAGCTCTTATCTTTTCTCCATTTTTGTCAAATGTATAAGCACCAATCCCTAAACCATTAACCAAGTCTGAAGGAGCCTGTATCCTATTAAAAGGATAAGGCAAATCTCCGTCATTTCCGACAGCAACACAAAATAGTGGGTGATGAGGAAGCATGGAAAGTCTATCCAATGCATAGGTAAAACGACTAATGTCATCATCTACAATTGCACCACGAGGACCAAAAGATAAATTATATAATGCAGTTTCTGTATGATTATGCACGATTTGTTCTATTTGGTCGATTGCAGGATATAGCCCGCTATCTTCTATAGGATTTCCCGTTTGCTGTTGGGGTAATACTCTATATGAGTCAACAGAAACAATTGGTGTTTCAAGCTGTTCGGTTGATGGCTTATAATTCAACAGTCCGTATAAAACAGCACCACAAACAGCAGTTCCGTGTGCAATAAGTGCCGGATGTCCAGAGATAGGTGTCAGTTCATGTGCGGTGACAAAATCTTTTAAATGAGGTAATGTTGAATCAGCACCACCATCAAAAACGCCTATTCGCATTTGAGGAGTCCCTTTATATAATGGTGGAACTGGTGCGTCAAAAAAAGAGTTACCACGCATATTGGGTATATTAAGTTCTCCTAAAGGATGAACTGTTCTTAAGGGGTTAAATTTTACCAATCGTTCTAATGTTTCATGATTACATACGGCAGCACAGAACAAAGGGCCATTTTCATAACCAGATATTTTATATTTATCTGTTTGTAAATCTAAAAGGGTTAAGAATTGTTGCATTGCAAAAGTGTCATCCCATATAAATGGGTGTAAAACAATTTCAACTAACCCGCTATCCCATGTACCTGAAAAGCCTGAAATTTTTTCTGTAGAATCAAGTAAATCAATTGTCCGAATAGTTGAAATTTGATTTTGCCAGGTAACAGTGTTGTCTTTTTGTCCAGATTCCAATATGTATTTTAGGTTTTCTAGTCCGCGATCACTGGTTTTTGCAAAATATAATTTCGATTTAACCAGACCTTCTTCAGACTTTGAAATTATATATTTACGACCTCCAATAGGAGTAATGCCATCCACCGATAAAATCATATCAGGTGAATAAGATTTAGCTTCAAATTTTGGTTCCATACGAATGCAGACAACTTTTTCTTGTAAAAAAATTTCGTCATTCCTTTGAACTTCTTCTTGAATAGAAGCAATGTCCTTGATTAAAGCTATCTTATTTTCATGATAAGTATGGGGGAGTTTTTGAGGTCCTCCATAGTAACGTTTTTCAATATCTTTTACATATAATTCTCCGCGTCCTAAAATAGGATGTTTGTTACTCATTTAATATACCTCCGTTCTGTAAATAACGACTTACAGATGTTGCTGGGATTTTTGTTATTTTTGATATATCACGTATGCTCAAAGACGGGTCTGTCTCTCGGAGCAAGTTGCAAAGTTCTATTTTCTGTGTTTTACTATCGCAGGAATTTAAGCAAAATTCTTCAAAAACAATTAAATCGGAATTATTCCCAGCTAAAACAATCTTTCTTTTGACGTGTGTACATAGTTTGCAAATATCGGCAGCACTAATATGAGCCGTTTGTTGTATTGCAAAAGAAAGCACTTTTGGCGATAGAATATCATAATACTTGCCTAAGTATCTTTGTAATAATAATTTGCGTTCACTTGTTTCTGGAGTTGTGAATGTGATTGTTCGATCAAAACGTCTCCATATGGCTTTGTCTAATAAATCAGGATGGTTGGTTGCTGCAATAATAATGCTTTGACTTGGCCACGTTTCTAATTCTTTTAGCAAGACATTGACTAATCGTTTTAATTCTCCTAAATCTGAAGCATCATCTCTACGTTTGGCAATTGCATCAATCTCATCTAAAAGTAAAATTGATGGAAATGATTTTGCATAATCAAAAATATTTTTAATATTTTGACCTGAACGACCAAGATAACTTGAAATAGAAGTAGCTAAGTCCATTGTTACTAAAGGTAGATTTAATTTATAAGAAAGCCATTTTGCAGAATAGGTCTTTCCTACGCCTGGTTCACCAATAAAAAGTAAACTATTTGGTGGAGTAATATCCTCAATAAGTAGTTTTTCGATTTCTGTCCTTTCGAGTATGAAATTGTTTAGTTCCTCCATGGTCTCTGATGATAATATAGGGGGGTCAATTTCTAAAGGTTCTTCTGCTTTGCAAAGAGTAAAACGAGTTTCTCTATCGATTGGAAGTGGTTGTACATCGGCAGACCTTATGGCAGAAGCTCCATTTCTGGAGTAAGTTAAAGATTGAGAAATTTCCTGAGCAATATTAGGTTGCTTTTTTTTATATAACTTAACCAACATAGTAGAAATTTCTTCAACCAATCTCCGGTCATTATCTAAACATGCCCGTACTAGTTTTGGTACTAATTCATCGCTGTTCATCATCTCACCTCATAAATGCTATTTTGGTACAGACAAATTATACTATAAATACAATGTAAAATCAACGAAAATGTTCCAAAATGTAAATAAGCTTAAAAATGGAACAGTTTCAGAGAGAAAATACATCAGGAAGTTTAAAGCCTATAATGTTAAGAGTTTCTATTCAATTTGATGAATCCAAGTCATCTAATCATTTACCAAAATACTTATTGAAGCCCTAAGTCCACCTAAAAAGATGAAGCGCCCACGGCAATCAGCGGCCAGGCAATACACCGGACCGCTGGCGCTATTAAATTTTGTCGTTAATGAAACAGCCTCCTTTTTTCGATATTTTTCTCGTCAGATTTCAACTTGGAAAAGGAATTGAATAAATGACGGCAAACGCTCAAACCCCTTGAAAATAAAGGCTTTTTCCGTTTGTCGTTATTATACCGTAACGGCATTCCCATGCCTCCCTGCTCATCAGCATGGGCGAGAATCCCCTGTTGATCAAAGAGCGTCTGGGGCATGAAAAAATACAGACAACCCTTGGAACCTATGGTCATCTGTATCCCAACACCAATCTTGAAGTTGCCAACAAGCTGACCGGGGTGCTTCAGTATACGCCCGCCACCCAGAGCGTTGCAGACTATACCAGCAACCAACACACCGCAGCTTACCACAAGGAAGTGAAATAAAAAATGCAATCGTAATGCAATAAAAAGAGAAAAAAAGCCGCAAAGCCTTGATTTTACTGGCTCCGCGGCTCACCTCCGACTATTCGAACTCAATAGTCGCCGGCGGCTTCGGACTCATATCATAGCAAACGCGGTTCACATGCTCCACCTCTGCCAAGATCCGATTAGTAATCCGCTCCAATACCTCCCAATCCACCTTCTCGATAGAAGCCGTCATAGCGTCAATGGTATTGATCGCCCGGATAATCACCATATACTCAAACACCCTTGCATGATTCTTCATTCCCACAGACTTAAAGTCCGGCACCACCGTAAAGTACTGCCACACCTTCTTATCCAGACCAGCCTTGGCAAACTCTTCCCGAAGAATAGCATCCGACTCCCTGACAGCCTCCAGGCGCTCCCTGGTAATCGCCCCCAGGCATCTCACGCCCAGCCCCGGTCCCGGGAACGGCTGACGGTACACCATCTCATGAGGAAGCCCAAGCTCCACGCCGCAGGCCCGCACCTCATCCTTAAATAACTGCTTCAAAGGCTCCACCAGTTCAAACTTCAAATCCTCCGGCAGTCCGCCCACATTGTGATGAGACTTTACCATTTTCGCTGTCTTAGTACCGCTCTCAATAATATCGGGATAAATAGTCCCCTGTCCAAGAAAATCAATTCCCTCAAGCTTCCTTGCCTCTTCCTCAAACACGCGGATAAATTCACCGCCGATGATTTTCCGCTTCTGCTCCGGGTCCGCTACCTGTTCCAGCTTACCGAGAAATCGCTCGGACGCATCCACATAAACCAGATTGGCATGAAGTTCATCCCGGAATACCTTTACCACACTCTCCGACTCATTTTTGCGCATCAGTCCATGATTTACATGAACACAGACCAGCTGCTGTCCAATGGCCTTGATCAGCATAGCGGCCACCACAGAGGAATCCACACCGCCGGACAGAGCCAGAAGTACCTTCCTGTCCCCAACCTGCTGACGAATCAATTCCAACTGATCCTCAATAAAATTCTTCATATTCCAGTTTGCTTCCGCCTTGCAATCCTCAAATATGAATTTCTTCAGTTCCTCCCGGCCCGGAAGCTTGTCAAACTGCTTCTCACATTTTGACTGAGGATAATCAATGGAAATCATAGGATATCCCAATGCATAAAGCTCCTCGCGGATCTCCACGGCCTGTCCGTCCACGACGCGGTTCTCTCCGCCGTTTAAGACAATACCCTTCACATTGTCAAATGCTTTCAGCTCCTCCGCTGTAATATCATGAGGATGAATCTCACTGTATACGCCAAGATCACGAATTTCACGGGCAATTACCGTATTCTGTGTACTGCCCAAATCCAGAATTACAATTAAGTCCTGCTTCATGGGAAATAGTCTCCTTATCTTTTTTGTAAATAATCAATTTTATCGGCTTTATTATAGCAGACGAAGGGCCGGCTTGTATAGCATTTCTTGTAAATCATTCTCTCACACAATCAGTCCCTGTTTCTTTAATCTGGCTCTGACTGCCCCGCCTGTCCTGCCGTGCTCTCTGGCAATCTCGGCAATCTTCATCCCGGACAAATATTCTTTCGACAGCCTTTCCTCCTCTTCTTCGCTCCAGGCCGCTCCCACATTTAGCTGCTTTTTGCCGTTGTCCTCCGTCTCATCCTCTATTTTTGTACTGATAACGGCCCCCGGGTTATCTGCGATAAATCCCCCAATCTCATCCAGAAACCGCTGACCATATTTTTGAAATTTATTTTCCGCCACACCGGACACCGTGAGCATCTCCTGCTTATCCCTGGGTATCTTGGCGCACATATCAATCAGGGTCTTGTCATTAAAAATAATATAAGGCGGCATCCCCTCTTCCCTGGCGATTACCAGCCGAAGCCCCCGGAGCTTCTCAAACAGCCGGTAGCCTGCGCTTGTAAGAACATCTGTGCTTCGCTTCTTTCCTCCTTTGATTTTTGTCTGCCCTTCCTTTTCCTCAAAGGTCCTGATGACAACATGCGTGTCCTCATTTTTAAGTCTTGCAATATTGCCCATCCGCAGGACACTGTATTCCCCGTCTGTCTGAATAATGTATTCCTCCAAAATCATCTGATCGATCAGCAGACGTACCTCCCGCTCGCTTCGGTGTGAAAGCGCCCCGTAGGATTTGTAAGCCGTGGCTCCTATCTCTCTTAACCGCGCCCTGTTCGCTCCCAGCAAGGTGCCGGTTACAATGCTCTGCCCGTATCTCCCTTTTGTCTCCGCCAGACAGTTAATCACCCATTTCGCATCTGCCGTCATATCCACTGCCGTATACTCCCGATGGCAGTTTCCGCAATTGTCGCAGGGCGTATTCATTTTCTCCCCGAAATAGGTAAGAATATACTGTCTTAAACAGGAGGTAGACTTGCAATAGCCCTCCATCAGCCGCAGTCTCTGGGCATCCCTCTGACGGATCAGCTCCATATCCTCCGCATCCGAGCCTTCCAATTCCTTCTTCTCCAGAAGGAACTTATTGATCATCACATCCTGTGGGGAAAATAGAAGAATACACTGGGAATTTTCACCGTCACGGCCCGCACGCCCGGCCTCCTGGTAGTAATTTTCCATGCTCTGAGGCATGTTGTAATGAATCACAAATCTGACATTTGACTTATCAATTCCCATACCGAAGGCATTTGTGGCTACGATAATCGGCGTTCTGTCATAGATGAAATCATCCTGGTTTTTCTTGCGCGTCTCATTGTCAATTCCCGCGTGATACCTGGTCACCGCCACGCCCTGTTTAAACAGATTTTCATACAGCGTGTCCACATTCTTCCTGGTTGCGCAGTAAATGATTCCGCTCTCGTCCCGGTGCTTTTCTATGTAGTCCGTCACAAAGGCATCCTTGTGTTTTCCGGAAATATGCTCTACACGGTAATAGAGATTTTCTCTGTCAAAGCCTGTGACAACGATGTTCGGCTCCTGCAGCTTCAGAATACATTCGATATCAGTCTTAACCTCCTCCGTCGCCGTTGCGGTAAATGCGCTTACAATCGGCCGCTTGGGAAGGCGCTCAATAAAGTCGACTATCTTTAAATAGCTTGGCCGGAAATCCTGTCCCCACTGAGAGATACAGTGTGCCTCGTCAACCGTTATCATGGAAATAGAGGCGCCTTGCGCAAAGTCCAGAAATCCGGCGCTTTCCAGTCTTTCAGGGGCCACATAGATGATTTTATACGTTCCCCCGGCAGCCATATGAAGCGCCTTTGAAATCTGCACTTCCGTCAAAGAGGAATTAATAAAGGCAGCGTGAATCCCGGCTTCATTCAGTGATTTTACTTGATCCTGCATCAACGAAATGAGGGGTGAAATCACCAGCGTAATGCCCGGCAGAAGCAGAGCCGGAACCTGATAGCAGATAGACTTTCCGGCGCCGGTAGGCATCACGGCCAGAGCGTCCCTTCCTTCCAAAATGGATTGGATAATGTCCTCCTGTCCGCTTCGAAAGGAATCATAACCAAAATAGGTTTTTAAAATACTTGACGGGTTCACTTCGGCTCTCCCTCCTTTTTCAGCTCCTCAAACATCTCCTTCACCGACGGCGCATTCTTTGTCAGACGCTTAATACTTAAATCCTCGGCCTTATTGTTGGCCAGACGAAGATTATTTTCTGAGGAGAGAAGGGCCTCTTTTGTTTTTTGCAGATGGGAGATTGTTTTGTCTATCTCTTCAATGGCTGTCTTAAATTTATCGCTGGCTATCCGATAGTTCCTGGCAAAACCTTCCTTGAATGTGTTCATATTCTCTTCAAAATGAAGAATGTCCACCTGCTGATGCCTTGCAAGCTCCAGCTCCTGGCGGTATTTCAGAGAGTTCAGAGCCGCGTTGCGCAGCAGGGTAATCATGGGAATGAAAAATTGGGGACGGATGACATACATTTTTTCATATTTGTAGGAAACGTCCACAATACCGTTGTTATAAAGCTCGTTGTCAATCTCAAGGAGGGAAACGAGCACCGCATATTCACATTTTTTCTCGCGCCTGTCCTTGTCAAGCTCTTTTAGAAAATCCTCATTTTTATGCTTGGTGGCAGTCTCGTCCATTTCATTCTTCATCTCGAACATAATGGAGATAAATTCCGTTCCATCCACACATTCCCGGAATATAAAGTCGCCCTTACTGCCTGTCCGGGCATCGTTGTCCTTTTCAAAGTAAGCGGTGGGAAATGCGGTCATACGCAGGGCATTGAACTGGTTCAGGCAATGCTGCTCCAGGCTTTCACCTATCATTTTCGTGGACTGTCGGGCCTTGAAATCTTTGTAATACTCGATCTGCTCGTCCTTTTGCTTAAGCTTGTCCTCGTATTCCTTCTGTAATGCCTGTTCTTTTAGCTCGCGTTCGGTATCCTTGTTTGACAGCTTGCTTTTCAGCTCTATGATTTCCGTTGATCTTTGGGTAAGCTCTTTTTCTTTTTCCTGGAGGGCTTGCGAGACAGCAAGCTTCTTTTCGGTTTCACTGTTTTGAAGCTTTGCTCTTAGCTCCTCTATCGTGCGGGCCTTTTCCGCAAGCTCGCCGTTTTTTGCTTCCAGAGCTTTTTCTCTTTCCTTTTCTTTCTCATTGACGGCTTCGCTTATGGCAAGCTTTTTCTCGGTTTCATTACCGGAAATCTGAGCCTTTAGCCGTTGGATGAAGCTTTCTTTTTCAGACAGCGCTTTTTCATATTCTTCCTTCTGCCTTATCCCGGCAAGCTCCAATTCGCTTTCCTTCTTTTCGGCAAAATCTTTCTCCCGCTGTTTCAGCGCTTTCTCAAATTCCTTATCACGAATCTGCCGTACTATCTGTGCGTAGCCGGATTCGTCTAACGCAAATATTTCTCCGCAATTGGGGCATTTGATTTCCTGCATGCTTTTTTGTCCTTTCTGTCTTGTATTTCTTATTTCGGCAGCCCGGAGCCTGGAGGCTTCGTGTCAGCCGTTTATGATGGCTGTTTGTTTCAATGCTCTTCTTTCGTCTTTCTTTATCTTCCGCATCCGGTGGGTTTCGATATCTGCTAACCGGGTCGGCTGTGGGATGTGGCTCTTGATATCTGGCATTTTCAATTTTGTAATAGCTTTTTGCAACGCCGATTGTGGGTTTGTTTAAGTAGAAGGATGCATGAGTGGCTATTCCCATATGTCTTGGGTGCAGATATCCGTTGCCGTCAAACATGTATAAATCCGGCTGGATTTCCAGCTTTCGAACGGTTTCCAATATAAGGGGCAGCTCACGAAACGCAAGGCAGCCGGGTATGTATGGAACTTCTACTTTGCCGAATGTATATTTGCTTTCCAATACCTTCATGGTTCCCTGCTCCAATACGACAATACAGCATACCGCATATTCGACAGTTTCCTCTGTCCAATATGCCAAATCTACGCCTGCTGCGGTTTGAAATGCGATTTTCTCGGAGGATAGACTTATTTGGGCGCTCAGATTCTTTTGAATTTCTATCATGGTGTTTAAATCCAGGTTTGTATCATTTAACTGTTTCATTTTTGCCTGCCTGCGTTTTTTTATTTCCCTTTTCAGAGAAGTGTTCCCATTGCTCCCGGAACTCGATTGCTCTATTTTTTTCTTTCAGGTTCGTTTTTTGTCAAAAGGAACTTGAACAACGTTGTTATAACGCTAAGACTGAAAGCCAAAACTGTACCTATCTTCAATATTGTCTGAAACACCAAAACGCTTTCCGCATCCTCTATATTTTCTGCGGATAACAGAGACGGCCGTGTGGTACGTTCGCTTTCAATCTCTAGGATACGGATTTTTCTGAAATACGTCAAGAGTTACTGGGGAAAATTCCTGCTGTAATTTAAGGGGCGCTACTGGTCAAGGAGTAAACCGTAACTAGTAGTCCGTATCGGATCTAGTTTCTCTATAATGGATATGGCTTTAAATTCATAGCATTTATCCTCTATAGTTAAATACTACGCTGCAAATTTGCAGCACAGCAAGCCTCAGGGTATTTGCTCCTCACCTTCGCCGCAGTCACCAAATAGGCATGCCGCTATTGTCCGCTTGGCTCGTTGTCCGCAGGAATAAACATTTTATAATCAACTCTGGAAATATGGTGTGAATCCACCGAGATCCGAAATTGAAATAATTGGATGGACTTAGTATAGCAGAGAATGAATTATATTGCAAGAAATTTTTTACATTTTTTTCTTTTCTATTACAGTTTCAGGAATGCTTGAAAGCGCAGTGCTTCTTGATGGCAGAAACAAGATGGAGCAGTAAGAGAATTTCCGTTTTTTTCTGTGTACTTCAAATCCATTCATATCCGGCAGTATAACATCTAAAATAGTTGTGTCTGGCTGATAGCCCCGCAGGTGCGCAGTACCTGCGCGCCTGCGTATGCTTTTCTGATGTCTTTCAGGCTGTCTTAGAATTTTGGATAAGGCTTCTTCTATCAAATCTACAATATCTTTTTCGTCGTTTACTACTAATATTTTATTTGCCATTGTCAGAGGCACTTTATTTTCCCACCTCTTCTTGCTTTCCATGCCGGAGATTTTCCAGACCCAAAATACTTTCAAGCATTAGCTGCATACTTTAAGTCAAACAAGATTTCGTTTTTTATTTTGTCAGTAATTCTGCATTCCGGCGCATCCGAAATCTGAAAGCCGTGATGTATGAACGGCAATATATACTGCTCTATGAATCTGCCAACGGAAAAGTTACCTGCCAATTGCCCTTTATCGCTCCTTCATTGCACGTCCAAAATTCACCCCATATTTCATAACCGTTTAAATCGTCAGCAGGGATATTAAAAATGTATTCTTCATAACTGTCTGTTTCATTATCATGCCAAAAAGAAACACTATATTGACAAAGGACTGTTTCTCCATTTCTATTTTTCAGATAAATATTACCGTGATTATCTGTCTTACGGATATCGGTATATTTAACTTGTACATGCAGCTCATTATCCAAAACGCCATAGCCGGTTAAGGCAACGCCTGCTTCTAAAACAATCGCGGATTCCTCATTTGGTTCCATAAGCCGTGCCTGATCTTCGTCGAAAGAATCCAGCTCCATTCCGCCGCATCCCCTGATATTAGGATTCTCTTTAATATTGTTTATTACCGGTAAATGATTCAAATCGATGTTTTCAAGCTCTGAATTGCTATGTTTCTTTCCATTCAATATTTCCCCTACGGAAAATGTAATCTTGTCTCCGGGAATCAACGCCTGATTCATCTGTTCAATCTCCAGCATAAATGTCGCCGTTGCTGTTTTTTCATCATAATCAACGAAAAAGCAGCCTCCGCTTTGAGCATATGGAGTGTGAATACTATAGCTGTCAAATAAATCTGCGGTTTCATCAAGGCGGTTTCCTTTTAAATCCTGCATGGACACTAAAATTGACGCCTTATTATTCTCAATATCTGCTGCTATCAACTCCATTTTAATCCCATTATCTTCGCATGAAAGATTGACAGGCTTTAATTTTTGAGCGGCAGACGGCGAAATCTTATATAACAGTTCATATGCAATTCTGTTATCCGCAGCCGCTAAAACGGGTACAGTAGTACCGCAGCAGGCACAAATACATGCCGCGGCCGCCCATTTTTTCCATCGGAGCGGCTTTTGTGCTCTATAGAAATCGGATTCCTCTAAATACTCCGGGCGGATTCCTGATATTGCATGATACAAATCTTCTTTTTTCATATGCTTACCCCCTTTTCGAATAAAAATAACTTCAGTTTTTTTCTTAACTTCATCATCCTTTGGGCCATTTGATTTTCCGTACAGCCAATCATTTTTGCTAATTTTTTTACCGCATCGCCGTAATAATATCTTTTGATAAACAAAACTCTGTCTTCTTTCGGAAGCTCTCCCAGCCAATGATTCAGGAAGTCTGACAATTGCTGATTATCAAAATTTTCTTCCACATCAAATTCAGAGGGAATACATTCTTCGAGTTCATCGAAAATCACTTCTATTCCTCCGTATCTTTTCTTTGCGTGATTTGCCCTATATTGGCTGATTGCAATGTCTCTGACAAGCTTTCCGAGAAATGCCTTTAATGATACCGGAATCATCGGCGGGATCTTATTCCATAATAAGTTCCATGTGTCATTAACACATTCTTCCGCATCTTCCCGGACCGTAAGAATATTCTTCGCTATGCGGTAGCAATAGGGGCCGTACTTGTTTTGTGTTTCTTCTAAGGCTTTTTCGCTGCGCTTAAGATACAATTTGATAATCTGTTCATCCTCCACTTGCATTCTCCTTCTATTTCAGTGCCGCAAGTCTCAATTCGTATGCGGGTCTTAGAAGAATTTACGGCCGCAGATGCTTGTGTCCGTAAATTCTTTTGTACGCGGTTCTGACTTTGCTGTCTGATGTTTCTGCTCAAAAATTCACCCACACATATATAGCCGCAAAACAAGGGAAAATATTGGGGTGATTTTATTTTTTTATTAATTTTTTTCATGATTATATAACATTTCAGATTATTGTAAAAGAAAATGGTGATATCTTTGGAAGAAAACAGAACCATGCTAAAAAGCCCTGCCAAACGGATTGTACTTAATTTGGCAAGACCCTTTTTACGTTTTTATAGTATCTGATAATTACTTATTCGAAAACTTATTTTAGGAAATTTACTATAATGAAATCCAATACCTTTGTATGATACCGCTTTTACTTAACCCTGCTGTATCCGCTGCCTCATTTTCCAACACGCCGCCATTTTTCGTAATTACTCTTTTGGAAGCTGTGTTCTCTTTATCACAAGTTAATAAAACCTTGTTTTCTCCGAAATCACGGCATATGGGTAAAATTAGTTTGAGCATTTGAGATGCATAGCCTTTTCTTCTTTCTGATGGGCGAATACTATATCCAATATTGCCGCCAAAGCTTTTTAGAAAATCAGACAGTGGATGCCGATAATCAATGATACCGACAACGAAATTATCATTTTTCCTTACTGCTAAGAATACTTCTGACGGAACATATCCGGTTCCGTATCGTTTTTTTAATCTTCTTTCAAAATCTAGCCATTCATCAAAGGAATTAACATCCTCAAGCCCTGCGCAGCCGGCAAAGCTATCTCCATTTTGCAGCATTTCTTCTTTATATGACATTACTTGTTCTTCATATACTTTAGATGGTCTGATTAGTATTAATTCGCACATTATATTTGTCCTCTTATATGCTGATTTTCTCTAATATCCATAACAATACATTTTTTGTGCTCGAACTTATCATAAATGTTTTCTGTTTCGATAAATTTCAACCCCCTTTTAGGAAACGTATTTCCACTGTTCTTCTGCTAAAATTTGGTAAATATTCATATATTTCTTAATTTTTCACACAATTTAAGCAACTGTACTTGAAAAACCATCTACTGAATATTGTGAAAATTCGGGTTGAGAATTGAAAAAGGCTACCGTTTTAATTGGGCAGCCTTTTGTATTTAATTTGACTTATCTATCGTTTATTTTCTCATTCGGATTCTTCCTGTTTCGGCGGTTGCTCTTCATCCAAGTCCAGTCCCAGCATATTTCGTACATTGCTTATGTATTCCGGGTCTTTCACCATATCATCCGTGACCATATAACTGGAAATGGGGTTCTGCCATGAAATCACAAAAATATCTCTGTCTTCTATGTCAAAGGTAGACAGAATCAATGCCATTTCCTCTGGTGAGGCACCTTTTAATGCCATCAGCTCTTCCAAAGTTTTCTCACGGTTGGTTCCCTGCATCAGCCCGAAACGATAGTCACCCTCTGCCATCTGCCAAACATAAACCTCCAGCCCCTTGAAGGTTCCAAGCTCAAAGTATTCTGGGTATTTTTCACGCAATTTCGCTATTTCAGGAGAGTTCCACTCATATTCTGATTCAAGACCATCGGGAATATGTGTGACATTTACTTCTTTAAACAAGATTGCGCCCTCATCCGCCATAAGGTGATTCACAATCCACTCGTCTGTTGGATAATCTTTATATTCACATATCCTGTCATCAGTTTCTCCATTCAGATAGCCAATTTGTGTTCCGCAATCATTTTTAGATATCGCGCAAAAGGGTATATATGTCCTATCTTCCCATATAATAGCCATATACGCATCACCTTCAGCAGTGCTCATATCAATTAAAGCTGTGTTTTTTCCACATGCACACAACACAATTGAAACAAGACTGCATAAACAAACAATACCGTATAATTTCTTTTTCATGGCTATTCTCCTCAAAAATATATTTTATATCATACTATATTTTACTGCATATTTCAATGCAGGGTAAATAGCCTTTTCCAAAGCGTTCATCAACAGAAATCTTCCCGATAAACCGGAATTTTTTACTTTCTAAGACGAACTAAAATCCATGATGTAATCGGCCTGAAAGCAATATAAAGAACATAACCGACCATTCCACCGATTATATTCGTAATTAAATCCGTGATGTCCGAAGAACGGGAGCCACTAATGAGCGGTTGCAATAGTTCAATACTCAAGCTAATTAAAAAGCAGGAAAATATAGTTTTACGGAATCCAACGGCAGGATTTTGCGTCATAGGAAACAGAAAGCCGAATGGCGCCATCATAATGACGTTCAACAAAATTTGTCTAATAAAATCCCCGCGACCTGTTATCACATCTATGAAAGGAACCATATTCATAAATTTGTACGGATGATTCAGAATAAATGGCAGAGATACTATGATAGGCATGAGGGTGAAGTAAAGCACAAAGGATAGATATACATACATCAATGTGTTGATAAGCAGTAGATCCTTCCCTTTTGTTTTCCATTTTTTAAAAAAAACGAAAGCGTATAATAAAACTAATGCTATGAAATCTATCAAATATTTTATTGTATATTTCATTGTGGCTCCTTTACAAATTTCGATTGTGATTTGATGATTTTTAAGGGAAACAGAATCACATAAAACATTATAACACAAAACATACGGGAGTTGTGAACTGATTGAAATGCTTTCAAAAAAACAATGAAAAGAGGACAGATAAAAAATGAATATCATTTATGCCACATACAATATCCACCATAACAGTATTAACATATACGCCTATGCAGGCTATTTTTACGGATAGACTGCAACAAAGCAGAAGAAGATTTGAAAACTACTACCTGCTCTGAATGTGCCTTAAATGCTTTGGCAATAGATGAACTGCTTGAATACGTAAGATTGTACCTTGAAGGAAATATGCAGATGTGGGTGGATGCGGAAGACAGCCTTGAACTGTGGTAATTTTATTAAGCGTTCTTTCTGGTTCAGCCCATCTTCAATCAGGACTGCATTGATGTTTTCCATGTTTGACAGGCATATCAATTCATTTATGCTCGCATAATCCCTGATATTGCCTTTTTTATCCGGGTTCTTACCCCGCCATTGTTTAGCTGTCATACCAAATAATGCCATATTCAGCACATCAGCTTCAGATGCGTAAATAATAGAGGTCTGCTGCGGCGTAAGTTCCGGCGGAATAAGATTAACCTTAATGGCATCTGTATGTATCCGGTAGTTAATTTTTTCCAATTCCCTCTTAGCACTCCACCCAAATAAAGCCTGTTCTTATTTCGTAACCATTTTTCTATCAGGGCAGATCTGTTATCAATTTTCCTTACCATATCAGTTAATGAGATGTAATCATCCTCTTCAATTTGTAAGACCTGTATTTCTGTTCCGTCAACATTTAGTTTCCCCATAAGCAATTCCTTCCGTTTTATAAATAGCCTCGTTTCTTTGCCTCTTCCATCAAATGGGGTTGAATATTGGGATATGTCAATCTTTCTGGCAATCCGTCCATCATGGCGATTTTTTCAATTTCGCTATGTAACTCTGATTCAAAACACTTTACATCGGCAAAGAATAGCATTCCAAAAGATTCGCTGCCATCAAAATTATCTGGCGCCGTAACAGAATATACACAGACAGGCTCTATATCAAATTCCAAAGCTCCTGTTTCCTCGTATAATTCTCTTTTTGCCGTGTCCATAATATTTTCCCCCTGTTCCCGATGACCTCCGGGAATTTCCCATGTGTCCCTGTCCTTGTGTTTGCAAAAGACATATTTATTTTTGGCTTTAGTTATTATCACAGCAAATTTTAGCAGTTCATCGTCCATATTGTCATAAAATTTTACCTCTGTCATTTTGCCATTCTTCCATCTGCATTCTTAATTCATTCCATTTTGTTATCAAATAGAACTTTTATCCCTCAAAAACCCTTTATTTCTGCCTGTTCCGGCATTTCTTTCCTTATTCCAGCTCAATAGTCCCAGGCGGCTTCGAAGTCAAATCATACATAACCCGATTCACACCCTTCACCTCATTAATAATCCTACTCGTCACCCGAAACAAAACCTCATAAGGAATCTCCGCACACTCCGCCGTCATAAAGTCGCTGGTATTCACCGCCCGCAGCGCCACCGCATAGTCATAGGTCCGAAAATCCCCCATAACCCCCACAGACCTCATATTCGTAAGCCCTGCAAAATACTGCCCAAGTCCATGCTCCAACCCGGCCTTAGCAATCTCTTCCCGATAGATAGCATCCGCCTCCTGCACAATCCGAACCTTCTCCTCCGTAACCTCCCCCACAATCCTTACTCCAAGCCCCGGCCCCGGGAACGGCTGACGGTACACAAGATACTCCGGGATCCCAAGCTCCAGCCCCGCTTTGCGCACCTCATCCTTAAACAGCATCCGCAGCGGCTCAATAATCTCCTTAAAATCCACAACCCCCGGCAGACCGCCCACATTATGATGAGACTTAATCACCGCCGACTTTCCAAGCCCGGACTCAATCACATCCGGATAAATCGTCCCCTGCACCAGAAAATCCACAGCCCCAATCTTCCGCGCCTCCTCCTCAAAGACGCGGATAAACTCCTCACCGATAATCTTCCGCTTTGCCTCCGGCTCCGTCACGCCCCGAAGCTTCTCATAATATCTCTGCTGCACATTCACCCGGATAAAGTTCAGCTCATAGGGTCCCTCCGGCCCAAAAACAGCCTCAACCTCATCCCCTTCATTTTTCCGAAGAAGGCCGTGATCCACAAACACACAGGTCAGCTGCTTCCCGATTGCTTTCGAAAGCATAACCGCCGCCACCGAAGAATCCACACCGCCGGACAGCGCGCAGAGCACCTTCCCGCTTCCGACCTTCTTTCGAATCTGCCGGATTGTCTCCTCCACAAAAGACCCCATCTGCCAATCCCCGGAGCAGCCGCACACCTCGTACACAAAAGCCCGAAGCATCTTCTGCCCTTCCCTGGTATGCATCACCTCAGGATGAAACTGCGTCGCATAAAGCTTTCTCTCCGAGCACTCCATAGCCGCCACCGGACACACCGGCGTGCGCGCCGTAATCCGAAAACCCTCCGGCGGCGTCTCAATATAATCCGTATGGCTCATCCACACAGCCGTAGTTTCCTCCACATCCCGAAATAACACGGAAGTCTTGTCCACCCAAGTCTTTGTATGGCCGTACTCACTGACCGGCGCCGTCTTTACCACGCCCCCCAGCGTATACGCCATCATCTGAGACCCATAGCAGATCCCCAGAATCGGAATCCCGATTTCAAATATCTCCTTGGGATAATGCGGCGAGGTCTCCTCATAGACACTGTTAGGTCCCCCGGTGAAGATAATCCCCTTCGGATTCATTTCCTGAAGCTTGTCCAATGCTATCGTATAAGGATGCACCTCACAGTACACACCGCACTCTCTGACTCTCCGGGCAATCAACTGATTGTACTGCCCGCCAAAATCCAATACAACAATCATCTCTCTATTCAATGCCGCTTCCTCCTGTATTCTCTCATATTTTACAGCCATTCCTGATAAATCACTCCCTAAAACCGTATATCCTGCCACCTTCCGCGCCAGTACCGGATAACAAACAAAACAGCCCGGAACAGCCAGTCAATGGTCATCGCCACCCAGATTCCAAATACGCCCCATCCCAGTTCCTTACCCAGAAGGAAGCTGAAGCCAATCCGAAAGATCCACATAGACAAAAGGCTCACCACCAGCGTAATCTTCACATCCCCCGCCGCCCGCAGCGTATTCGGCAGACTGAAGGACAGCGGCCAGATCACCATACAGCAGAGAGCATGATAAATCAAAATCTTCGCGGTCAGCTCACCGGTGGCCGCAGACAGATGATAGGCTCTTACAATCAGCGGACAGATAAAAACAACCGCCAGATTAACCGCCCACATACCTGCATAAATATATTTCATCAGCAGCTTCGTATAATATCTCGCCTCATCATATCTCCTTGCACCCACGCACTGAGAAACCACCGTAACAATCGCGTATCCGATAGCCATGCCCGGAATAATCTGAAACAGCGCAATATTATTTGCCACCGCATTTGCCGCCAGAGCCGTAGTTCCAAAGCTCGTAACAAGGCTCAGCACCATAATCTTCCCAAGCTGAAACACACTGTTCTCCAGGCTGTTGGGAATTCCGATAAAGCATATTTTTCCTATAATCTCCTTCTTAAGCCCCGGACGCTGCCCCCGGCGCAGATGGATGTCCAGACTTTGATTGCGCAGAAGCACTACAATAATCACAGCCGCAAGCATACGTGAAACAAGGGTCGGAATGGCCGCGCCCTCCACACCCCTTCCCATACCGTAGATCAGAAGGGCATTTCCCAGAATATTCACGCCGTTCATAATCAGCGATACAAGCATTGAGGTCCGCGAATCACTCATGGCCCGGAAAATGGCGGCTCCCGCATTATAGACTGCAATAAAGGGAATGGAAAAAGCGGTGATCAGCAGATAAAGCCGCGCATCCGCCATAACATCCGCCTCAATCCTGCCGAACACATGGGCCAGAATCCAGGAACGGCCTGCCAGGAGCGCAAGCATAATTACAACAGAAGCAACGGACACGAACAGCAGAAGCTGCTCGGCCGCCTCTGACGCGCGCTCCTTGGAGCCTTCCCCCAGACTGTGACCTGCAACAACGGCTCCGCCGGTAGCAAGAGCCGTAAATAAATTAATCAGAAGTACATTTACATTATCCACCAGCGACACGCCGGATACTGCGGCTTCACCCACGCTGGAAATCATAATGGTGTCTGCCATTCCCACAGCCACCAGAAGTATCTGTTCAATGATCAAAGGCAGAATCAGTCTTCTCAAATCCTGTTTCGTAAACATTTTCATATTCTCCTCATTGGTGTGCAAACCCTCCGGTTTCATCCCTTTATTCTAGCAACTTTCTTATAAATGTCAACGAATTTTCTTATACATTTTTCTGATGCAGATACTTCTCCTTTGTAGCCATTCCTCCCCGAATATGACGCTCCGATTTGTTGATATCCAATACAATTCTGGCCTGCTTTGCAAGAGACGGGTTGATGTGGGTCAAACGCTCGGCCACGTCCTTGTGCACCGTGGACTTACTGATTCCGAAACGCTTTGCCGTCTGCCGCACCGTTGCGTTGTTCTCTATGATGTAATTAGCGATGGCCACCGCCCGTTCTTCGATATATTCCTTCAAGGTAATCCCCCTGAGAACGTTTTTTACATCTTATGAGTGAAAAAGCCGGATTATGCCAGGGGGCTTAAAATCAATCCTTACTATAAAAATAACGGTACGGCAGCCGGCCTGCTAAAGCTCCGCCGCCTGTCCCACTACAAAATCAACGGTCTTATCAAAAATCAGCCCGGCTTCCACCGTCTCCCGGCCATACTGCTCCTCAAATGCCTCCGGGCTCTCCGCTCCATACTGATCGGCCAGGCCCTTTAAGCCTTCCTGGTATTCCTCCTCCGTCACCGTAATCTGTTCCGCGTCGCTTATGGCGTCAATCACCAACTGACTTTTTAACTGATTTTCCGCCCGCTCTGCAGCCTGTTGGTAGAATTCCTCCTCCGTAATTCCGTTCATATAATATTTCAGGAAATCCCCCAGCTCCACGCCGGAAAAAGCGGCATACATCTCATACTCCTGAACGATATTTGTCTTTATGCTCTCAATCTCCTCCGCATCACAGTCAAACTCGGTATCCGCAACCACCGCCTGAATCACGCGGTTCTCCCACTCTGCCGGCTGATTCTGTATCTTTTCCGCCTCCAGGGTGGCTTTCATTCCCTCCCGATATGCCTCAATGGAATCATATTCTGTATACGCGGCTACAAACTCATCTGTCCACTCGGCGTCCACAAACTCCACAATCTCATGAACCGTAACTTCAAATACAACGTCCTTTCCTGACAAATCAGGATTTCTTTCATAGGGTTCCGGGAATTTCAGATTCAGATCATACGTATTCCCAATCTCCTTTCCAATCAGCCCCTCCTCAAAACCGGCAATAAAAGAGCCGGAACCAATGGTCAAATCATACCCCTGATCCTGAGAGCTTCCTCCTGCAAAGGGTTCTCCGTCCATCCGCCCTACATAATCAATGTTGACCGTATCTCCTTCCTCTATGACAGTCTTGCCTTCTATAGGCTTTGTTGCGGGATAAAAGGCCAGCAGAGCGTCAATTTCCGCCTGAATCTCTTCCTCCGTCACTTCCGTACTGACGGCCTCCGCCTTCACACCCTTGTAATTTCCAAGCTTAACTACCTTGCTTTTGCTCCCGCCGGCTTCTGCCTCTGTTTCACTTGGCGCCTCATTTGTTTCCGCTTCCTTTTTGCCTCCGCAGGCTGCGGTCATTGCCAGAGCTCCTGCAAGTGTTAATGCCAAAATCCATCTTTTTTTCATAATCATTCTCCTTTTTATATTATTGTCCATATTCCCATCCTGTCTGCTACAGCCTACAGCAGCGGCGAAAACAATCTGGAAAACTGCTCCTTCAAGCGCACCAGATAGGACCGCCTTCCATAGAGATAGGGCGTCACCCTGGTACAGTATTTCAGGTCCTCCAGAAACAAAGCCTCCAGGCGCTCGGCTGTCCGTACACTGTAAATCACCGCATTTACCTCAAAGTTGAGGCAAAAACTGCGGATATCCATATTTGCCGTTCCATAGCAGCTTACCACTCCGTCCACCACCATTCCCTTGGCATGGAGAAAACCATTGTCGTAAGTATAGCACTTTGCCCCGGCCTCCAGTAAATCACCGATATAGGAATAGGTGGCCCAGTAGACAAAGGGATGATCCGGCTTGCAGGGAATCATTACCCGGACATCTACCCCGGACATGGCCGCAATACGGATCGCATTCATAATCGTCTCGTCAGGAATAAAATAGGGCGTCTGAATGTAAATATATTTTCTCGCCTTGCTGATCATCTTAAGGTAAACATTGCGGATATTCTGCCACTTGGAGTCCGGCCCGCTGGTGACAATCTGAACCGCTTCCTCCCCCTGGCGCTCCTGCTTATATTCCTTAAAATACCGATCCGTTATAAAAAGATTCTGCTTTGTGGCATAATTCCAGTCCAAAATAAAACGGATATGCAAAGAGAGTACCGCAGAACCGCGGATTTGTAAATGGGTATCCCGCCAATATCCGAATTTCGGCTCCATGCCCACGTACTCTTTTCCTATATTAAAGCCTCCCACAAAGGCAGTCTTTCCGTCAATAACCACAATCTTCCTGTGATTCCGGTAATTGATACGAAACTGCAGCCGCCCGAAAAGAGCCGGGAAAAATTCACCCACCTGGATGCCTGCCTCTTTGAGACGTTTCCAGTCTCTTCCCTTCATGGTCCTGCTTCCCATACTGTCATACAGCAGCCGGACCTCCACACCCTGTTTGACCTTTTCCGTCAGAAGCTTCTCAAAGGGCTGCCACAGCTCATCATTCCGTATAATGTAATACTGAATATGAATGTATTCCTGCGCCTTTTCCATAGCCTCATAGAGCGCCCGGAACTTATCCTTCCCGTCCGTATAAATCTCAATGTCATTGTCCGCCGTATACACGGCGTCCGCTGCTTCCAGATTCATCAGCACCACGTCCAGGTACTTCCGAAGCCTTGGGTCCTTGGGCTCAAATTCATCCCGGATGATGATCTCCTCCTGCTTGCTGATGGCGGAATATATGGCATCCTCAATCTCCTTCGTTCGGAACATATGCTGCTTATGAAAATCATGTCCGATAAGCAAATACAAAAAGATTCCCAAAATGGGAATAAAATACAGCAGAAGAAGCCAGGTCCATACCGTCCGCGGCTCCCTGCGTTCAAAAAATACAATCACAATGGATAAAATAATATTGAAAAAAATAAGATGGTCCATCCAGAACCCGGCAATCTGGATGAGCCCGTTCCATATACCTTCCAGGACAGTCCACATAATTTCTTCTCCTATTTAAGTCGCTGCGCGACAGCACTAAAGGGTAAAGTCGCTTCGGCACACCTGTAATGAGAGGAACTTTTATTCGAAAGGGCGCTCATAAAAGTTCCTCTCGTGCGCCTTTGCGACTTTACCGTCCAGCCAAATGTATTTCTTATAAACACTTGACATTTCTCAGACGGACTATTCCGGCTCCGCTTCACATAGTACCATGCTTTCTTATGCAAAGCCATCCGTTGTCAAACAGGTTACGGTTTACTCACTATTTGCTAGTATATCATTTTCCCTTGCGCTTTACCAGAAAAACTGCTATAATATCTTTTGTTTGAAATACGCAGGAGGAATCGAATTCATGTCAACAGTAAGTATTGTTTTGATTGTTATCATTGTTGTCTTATTAGCCGCACTGGTAGCATTATATTTTTTCGGAAAAAAGGCACAGCGCCGTCAGGCCGCACAGCAGGAACAGATGGAGGCCATGGCCCAGACCGTCAGTATGCTTGTGATTGACAAGAAGCGCATGAAGATTTCACAATCCGGGCTTCCCTCTCAGGTGATCGAACAGACACCCAAGCTTCTGCGTTGGAACAAGCTTCCCATTGTCAAGGCAAAAGTAGGTCCCAAGGTGATGACACTGGTCTGCGATGACAAGGTATTTGAGCTGATTCCTGTGAAGCGCGAGGTGAAGGTGGTAGTCAGCGGCATCTACATCAGCGCTATCAAGAGCGCAAGAGGCGGACTGGAGACACCGCCCCCAAAGAAGGGATTTTTCAAGCGCCTGTTTAAAAAGTAAAGGAATTTTCAAAAAGAAGTGCGGATTTGATTCCGGCACTTCTTTTTTATATGCAGCTCTAAAAACAAGAAGCCTGCCGCAAAGACAGCGCGCAAGCCTTCCTTTCCCTTTGTCATTTACCGGTGCAGACGGAAATCTCCTGCGTCCTTAGACTTCACATTCAGCCGTATAGAACAGTCCGCCAAATACTCATCATTCACATCCAGAGAGTAGCCCACCTCCACATCAATGTCCGTATCGCTCTCCTCAATCCGTATCCGGTGCGCCGTAATTCCCACGGTCAGATTCCCGAACGGCGTGGCATAGCAGGACACATTTTTCTTATTCTTCTCAAATACCATATGCACATTGGTAATGCCCTTCTTGAGCACCTCCAGGCTTTCTTCCCCGATTTTCACCGTATTGTGAACGTGGCCGGAGCAGCCCTCCACCACCTCATCATAGAGAATATAATGCTTCCCGTTCCGATGGTAATAATTTCCCGCTGTCACAACCTCCACCGGAAGCCCCTCTTCTCCCTCCAGAAGCTGAAGCCCGGCAATCGTAAGCAGTACCTCATTTGTCATATCTTAAAACTCCTCTATCTGAATCTGCCGTGTACTTGTAATATCAAAGGGTAAAATGGAATTGGCAAAGGATTTAAAGCGCTCCGCCGCATCACTTACGAAAAACTCATATGGGTTCTCCCCAGTCTTATTGTGCCCCTGGTTGTCAATCTCTTTTTCCTGAAGGAGCTCCCGAAGGCTGATTGCCGTCTCATAGGCAGGATTTACCAGATTAACCTCCTCCCCTATCACCCTGCGCACCGTGGATCGGAGAAGAGGATAATGGGTGCAGCCCAGAATCAGCGTATCCACCTGCCGATCCTTCATTTCCTGAAGGTATCTTCTGGCTACCGCCTCCGTAATCGGGTCCTTCCACCATCCTTCTTCCGCCAGCGAAACAAAGAGAGGACAAGCCTTTTCAAATACCCGGGCATCCGGCCGCAGGCTTTGTATGTAGTCACGGTAGATATGGCTTCCCACCGTTGCTTCCGTTCCGATGACACCGATATTTCCGCCAGGCGTCTCCCGGGCCGCTACCCGCGCTCCCGGCTTCACCACTCCGATCACGGGAAGCTCAATCTCCTGCTGCAGAGTCTCCAGAGCGTAGGCGCTGGCCGTATTGCAGGCAATTACAATCACCTTCACCTCCCTGGTTTTCAGAAAACGGACAATCTGCCGGGAATAGCGGATGACCGTATCCCTGGATTTCGTTCCGTAAGGCACCCGGGCCGTATCCCCAAAATATACAATTCTCTCCTGGGGAATCTGACGCATGATCTCTCTCACTACAGTCAGACCTCCCACGCCGGAGTCAAAGACTCCTATGGGTGCTTCCCTTATATCACTCATACTTTGTCTCCTATTCCAGTTCCGTAATATCCCTCGAAGTACACTAACATTTATAAAATCAATTTCCATCCTCAAATGCATGTGTCTGTAAATTAATCAATCATTCAAAAAAGTCAGATATTTAAAGCAGATCTTCACCCGAGGCTCTGTCTCCCGGCTGTCATCCTCATCCTCTCCCACAGCCTCCACAGCCCCGGACAGACAGTATTCGGGATAAATACCTCCCCACCAGGCCATCTGAGCCATAGGCGCCGGAGCACATTCCGGCATCCGCACGCCGCACAAAAAAGTGCCTGCACCTCCGATAATCATCGACAGGGCTAAAATCAACATCTGCATCTTACTTCTATTTTTCATGGTTCTCCTCCTGATTTCCAGTCAAATCCCCGGCAGGCAGCCGCAGGATCAAATCTTGTCCTCCAGAGAATTCCCATAATTTTCTTATTTTATACCGACTGTTCCCGGATTCCTGCCAAAATAGCAGCCTCCTGATTGTCAATATGCACACAAACCGCAGCTTCAACGGTCTTCTTATCCCCATTTTTAATCCCGGTATAGATCTCCCGATGCTCCCGGTCAAGCTGCTCCCTGCTGCTCCTGTCCTTCAGATACTCCAGACGGTATCGATACATCTGCTCCCTGAGATTATTCAAAATATGAATCAGCCTGTCATTCCCCGTAGCCGCATAAATAATCTCATGAAAACGCACATCCGCCTCTGCCAGGCGGTTCACATCCTCCGTCTCCTTCAGACATCCGAACTCCTCACCGGCCGTCTTAAGCTCCTTCAAGAGCTCCGGCGTAATCCGCTCACAGGCCACCTCACAGGCCAGAATCTCCAAAGTACGCCGCACCTCCAGCACATCCTTGAGATCCTTCTCCGTAATACTGGCCACCACAGCGCCCCGGCGGGGAATCATTACCACAAGCCCCTCCAGCTCCAGTTTTCGGATAGCCTCCCGAATCGGTGTCCGGCTCACCCCCAGACGCTCCGCAAGATGAACCTCCATCAGCCGCTCCCCCGGCTTAAGATCCCCATAAAGAATCGCCTGCCGAAGCGTCTGAAACACCACATCCCGCAGAGGAAGATATTCATTAATCGTTGCATGAATTTCCTTACCCATCCTCGCTCCTCTTTTTGCACCATAATTTCAAGATTCCAAACCCCATTCTCCGTAACAGATCCGCCCTCAAACACCGCCCTGCCGGTTATTATAAGGCGTAGTCAAAAAAATCTGTTTCGCCAGATGTCCCCGTTTCAGAATCCCGTAAGCTCTTTTCGCCGCCTGCCTGCTGTCAAAAATCCCAAACACAGTCGGCCCGCTCCCGCTCATCAGCGCTCCCAGCGCCCCGGCCCGCAGCATCGTCTCCTTAATCCTCCGAATCACCGGATAAGCCGGAATCGTCACCGTCTCCAGCACATTCCCCGCTTCCATAAACCCCGCAAGTCCTTTCAGATCCTGCTTCTCCAAAGCCTCCGCCATCCCATCAATATCAGGATGCCGCTCAAGCTCATCCGCCTTCAGATTCTCAAACACAAACCGCGTCGAAACCCCAATTCCCGGCTTGGCCACCAAAATTGTACAGGGCGGCATCGGAGGAAGCGGACTTAAAATCTCCCCAATTCCCTCCGCCAGCGCTGTCCCCCTCATAATACAATAAGGCACATCAGCGCCAATCCGAACCCCTCTTACCATAAGCTCCTCTATAGAAAGCCCCAGATCATACATCCGGTTCATCCCAAAAAGCACCGCCGCCGCATCCGAGCTCCCGCCCGCCATCCCAGCCGCCACCGGAATATACTTCTTAAGCTGAATAGAAATCCCCCCCGGCAGCCCAAACTCATCCCACAAAAGCTTCGCCGCCTTAAACACCAAATTATTCTCATTCTCCGGCAGATAATAAAGGTTTGTCCGAACCCGAATCCCCTCCTCCTGCCTCTTCTCCAACTGAAGCTGATCAAAAATATGTACCGTCTGCATAATCATGCGGACCTCATGATACCCATCCTCCCGCTTCCGCAAAACATCCAGCCCCAGATTAATCTTCGCCAAAGCCCTAAGCTGCATCCTATCCATACCAACCATCCTCTGTTCCCACCCATTGTATTTCCTCTGTTTTTTGTATACACAAAAGTATAACAAACTTCCCCCCCACACACAACCCCAAAAAATCCACAAAAATCCCCCTCCCCGAACCACCACACGACGATCTCCAAAGTCAGGGGCAGGCAGAATATAAGCCCTCCGGTTTTTCCGGTATCCAGTGTCCGGCTGTTCGCGTACACACTGTCTGAGCCGGGCGGACATTACCCCAAAACATTTCATAATCACAAAACACTCAAGGTAATGTCCACACGGAGCAGACAGTGTGTACGCGAACCGTCCGAACACAGGATACGGAAATGCCGGAGGGCTTATATTCTGCCTGCCCCGTCCGTCCCCCCTACAAATTCTCCATCTGTTTCACCAACAGCAGCTTCTGCCCCTGCCGAATCTGATCACTCCCCAATTCATTAAGCTCACAAATCCAATCCACCGTCGTATGATAAGCCTTCGCAATATCCCAAAGCGTATCCGCCGGCTGCGCCGTATAGATTAAAAACCCCGGCAGCCCCTTCACCACTTCCATATCAAGCGGCCTCTCCACCACCTCCGAAATACACGGCATACTCATCCGATTCAGCACCAGGGCATTCACCTGCACAACTGCCTTCACCTCAAGCTCAGAGCTGTTCACCATCGTAACCCCGAGCTGTTCCAGGGAAGTCTGAAGATAATAAACACTCTCCTTCCCAATCCCCTGAGCCTCAATTAAATGCTCAAAAGGAACCACTCCCTTCAGGCACAGAAACGGATGATTATCATCCGAGGTCACATAAAGAACCTGAATTGCAATCACACCTTCCACCAAAAGTCCATCCGGTGTAACCGTACTCTCATCCACCTTCACCTCGCCCCGGCTGTGGCAAATCTGAAGAATCTGCACATCCGGGCTTCCGGTCTTCATCCGATCCGCTACCCGGCACTTGGAAGAATTGCTCACCAAAATGCTCTCATAAACCGCCGGAACCGTATGAAGCTCCAGTTCCCGTACAGGACTGTACAGATCACAAATCATGCTCAGATGCTCTTCCTCATAAAGCTGAATATCCAGTTCCAGTACTGCATCCAGATTCAGCACCCGAAGCTCTCCGTCATAATCCGGCTTAAGCTCCAGATCACTGTGAGACAGCAGAAGCCCCAGATTCCCAAGCATCCCCTCCTGGCAGCCGCTCACATCCACATGACTGCTGAAAGGAATCATCTGCTCCATCCAGAAAGCCTTTCCGCTCTCCTCCTCCCCCTCATACAGAACAAACACTACAAGCTCACCCTTGACCAGGATCTCGCCCTCGCCAATCCGAAGCTCCGTTCCCTGCATGGCAATATCCTGCCAGAGCAGTTGACGTATATTCGGCTTGTTGGCCGGTAAAATCATTTCATCCTTAATACGGCAGGTATCCTTCTTCCGAACCGCTAAGCCGGCTGTGGACACATGGCAGGTTTTTACCTGGGCCGTATCAATCTCCTCCACCTCCACCGGCACCTCCACATCAAACAGCTCCTCCACACAAAGCTCCAGAGTCACAATTGTCTTAATGCTCAGCTTTCGGGAATTGATCAGAGCCGAAGACACATCCTCAAGCATCCATTTTAGCTGAAGGCTGTCGCCGTCCTTGGCATCCTCCACATTCATCATTTCCTCAAAAGGAATCTGCCCCTGTACACTATGTAATCCGCTCTCCGGTCCTTCCTCCATATAGAGCACGAAAAAGTTCAGAGCGCCCTTGACCTTCACCCGGCCTGCCTCCACCCGGACCTCCCCGATCTCTATACTTCCTTTTTCCTGAATAATCATGCCGGCATCCGGCATATTGTCCGGAATATTATAGTCATCATCCAAAGTCATCTGACTGACTGCTTTTCCTTTTTGTCGGTTCATATGTATATTTCTGCGAACAAGCTCCATAACATACACCTGCTTTCCCATTTCTTTTCTACCAATCTATGCAGAGACCCCTATTGAAATACCACCGGTTTATCCACATATTCCGTCCGCGCCACCAGACAGGGATAGCTCAATACCTCCGCAACCTGCTCCTCCTTGCTGGGACCGATGAGACTGGTGTCAAAATAAATGGCATTTTCCGAAAGATACAGTTCATTGACCGCAATGCTGTAACCGCTTGTCTTCTGCTCTCCGTAACCGATGCACAGATAAAGCTGTCCCTCCTCCTCGTAAGTTAATTTGAATTCTCCCTTTCGTTTTTCCTCTAAAATTGTCTGCAGTCCCTCCGGCGCTTTCCCCTCTTCTACAATGGTATATTCCATATCCCGAAGCTTTTCCCGTTCATTTGTCTGAATACTGCATCCCGAAAGAAAAATAAGGATGCTTCCGATTAAAAGAACCCGTTTCCACATATTCATCACCTCACTTATATTTACGTGGAAAAAGCTTGTATTATCCTTGTTTTTTAATGTTATCTTTATTATAATGGGGAAAGAAGAATCCGGTTACGGCCTCCGGCAGCCTTACGCAGGGAACCATACGCTGCGCACCGCTGTCCGCCCTACCGCGAAAGGAGAAGTACTATGCATTTTAAAACCTCTGCCGATGACCATGTGAATCACAGGTACAGCGGCATTTTGCTGCATCCCACCTCCTTCCCATCCCCTTACGGAATCGGGGATTTCGGAAAAGGAGCCTACGAATTTATTGATTTCCTGGAAGCCTCAGGACAGCATCTCTGGCAGATCCTTCCTCTGGTTCCCATTACCTCCTACGGCAATTCCCCCTACCAAGGCTATTCCGTATTTGCCGGAGAGCCTCTGCTCATCAGCCCGGAGCTATTGAAGGAAAAGGAGCTTCTGACTGCAGAGGACCTGAAGGATATTCCCGATTTTGATCCGGTACGGATAGATTATGAGAAGGTTCGCACCTACAAGTTCGGTCTCTACAAGAAGGCATACGAAGCCTTCCGCCATACGGCCGACAAGAATTTCCTGGAGGAATACAACTCCTTTTGTAAGGCAAATGCGTTCTGGCTCTCTGATTACTGCCTGTTTATGGCTATCCGCGAGGAGCAGGAGGAAGCCCCCTGGACAGAATGGCCGGAGAAGCTCCGCAACCTTTCCGCCAAGGATCGGCCTCTTTGGGAGGAGAAGCTGGCAGACGGTATTGCCTATCAGCAATTTTTACAGTATCTGTTCTATATTCAGTGGTATGATCTGAAAAAATATGCCAATGACAGGAATATTGCCATTATCGGAGACATTCCCATCTTCGTGTCCCCAGACGGGGCCGACGTGTGGGCCAACCGGCATCTGTTCCAGGTCAACGAGGACGGCTACCCGGATTCCGTTGCAGGCGTTCCCCCCGATTATTTCAGCGCCACCGGTCAGAAATGGAACAATCCCCTCTATGACTGGGACGCCCACAAAAAGGAGGGCTACCAGTGGTGGATTGCACGCATCCGCAATCAGATTGATCAGGTGGATTACCTGCGCATAGACCATTTCCGGGGCTTTGAAGCCTACTGGGAGGTAGACGCCAAGGAGGAGACCGCCATCAACGGCACTTGGAAAAAGGGACCGGGCGAGGCGCTTTTCCGTGCCATTCAAAAAGAGCTTGGAGAGGATCTTCCCATCTTCGCAGAGGATTTGGGGCTGATCACGCCGGAGGTGGAGCACCTTCGGGATACCCTTGGCTTTCCCGGCATGCGGATTCTCCAATTTGCCTTTGAAGGCGGTGAGAGCACCTTCCTGCCCCATCAGCTGAATACACGCAACTGTATTTGTTATACAGGCACCCATGATAATGACACCAGTACCGGCTGGTATCAGAATACCACGGAATATGCCCGGGATAAGGTGCGCCGTTATATGAACACAGACGCCTCCAGTATCAGTTGGGACTTTATCCGTATCTGTCTGGGCACCATTGCACGTTACGCCATCTTTCCGCTGCAGGATGTACTGAAGCTTGACAGCGAAGCCCGAATGAATACCCCGGGCGTGCCTCTTGGCAACTGGGAATGGCGTTATAAGAAGGATGACCTGAATTCCGGCATCGCTTCGGGATTGCGGCAGATGACGGAGCTCTTCGGCAGATAGGAGGCACCAATGATACGATTCCTTATAATTGCTCTGATGCTGTTCCTCTATCTGCTTCTGGGTATTCCCGTTCTCCTGGTAGAATGGATCATCGGAAAGTTTAATCAGGAGGCAAAGGACTATAGCTGTCTGCGCATGGTGCAGACAGCCTTTAAGCTGATGCTCAAAGTAGCGGGTGTGCGCCTGACTGTCATAGGGGAAGAAAACGTACCCAAGGATCAGGCGGTCCTTTACATCGGAAACCACCGCAGCTATTTTGATATCCTCCTTACCTACTCCCGATGTCCCAGGCTTACGGGCTACGTGGCTAAGGTAGAGATGCTCCGCTACTGGTTTCTTCGGGACTGGATGAAGGCCCTTTACTGTCTGTTTTTGGATCGAAAGAATATAAAGGCCGGATTAAAAACCATTCTGGAGGGAATTGAATATATTAAAAGAGGAATTTCCATCTGCATTTTCCCGGAAGGAACCAGAAACCACACGGATGAGATGCTTCCTTTTAAGGAGGGCAGTATGAAAATAGCGGAAAAGACAGGCTGTCCCATTATTCCCATGGCCATTACCAATTCTGCGGAAATATTTGAAAATCACCTTCCCTTCATCCGCCCCTGTCATGTGATTTTGGAATACGGCACCCCCATTCTTCCAAATGAGCTGACAAAAGAGGAAAAGAAGTTTCTGGGCTCCTATACCCAGAACCAGATACAGGAAATGCTCAATAAAAACAAAAGTCTGATATAGCCCGGTGCTCTGCCAGGAGATTTGCCATAGGCAGGGCACCGGTTATCCCTGTGTTATGAGGAGTAAAAATTATGAAAATTGTGGTTTTAGCCGGAGGCACCAGTACGGAACGCGATGTTTCCTTAAGCTCCGGCAGTAAGATTTATTATGCCCTGAAAGCAAGAGGCCACCGGGCCATCCTTCTTGATGTCTATCTGGGACTGGAATCCGAAGAGCCTGTGACGGAAGATCTCTTTGAGGAAGAATTTGACTGGGCAAAGGATATCCAATCCATTTCCGAATCCCACCCGGATCTCTCCCGTTTGAAGGAGCAGCGCAAGGACGGGGGCAGAAGCATGTTCGGCCCTCATGTTCTGGCTCTCTGCGAGATGGCTGATATCGTATTTCTGGGGCTGCATGGAGCAAACGGCGAAGATGGCCGCATCCAGGCCGCCTTTGATTTGATGGGAATTCCCTACACCGGAACAGGATATTTAAGCAGCGCCCTTGCTATGGATAAGGGCCTCTCAAAGCAGTTGTTTCAGCAGGCCGGGATTCCCACCCCTGTGGGCATTACCCTTAAGAACGGTCAGCAGGCAGATCCGGCAGCCGTTCCCTATCCCTGTATGGTAAAGACAATCTGCGGCGGCTCCAGCGTAGGCACCTACCGGGTGGAGCGTCCGGAGGAACTGCCGGGCGTGCTTGCGGATGCCTATACCTTCGGGGAGGACGTGATTGTGGAGCAGTTTATCACCGGACGGGAATTTTCCGTAGGCGTGATTGACGGAAAGGCCCTTCCTGTCATTGAGATTGCACCCCTGCAGGGCTACTACGACTATAAGAACAAGTATCAGCCCGGAAGTACGGTGGAAACCTGTCCGGCGGAATTAAGCGCCGAGCTGACCGGGCAGCTTCAGAGCTATGCGGAGCAGGTATTTAAAGCCTTAAAGCTCAGCTCATACGCCCGAATTGACTTTATGATGGATGCAGCCGATCAATCCTTCTACTGCCTGGAGGCCAACACCCTTCCGGGTATGACCCCTACCAGTCTGCTTCCCCAGGAGGCCGCAGCCATAGGGATGTCCTTTGAGGATCTCTGCGAAAAGCTGATTGACGTATCCCTTGCCCGGTATAACTAATATGGCTCTCTTCTTTGATAAAACCGCAGCACGAAACTGTCTTCGATTCATAGCTTTCACATCCTGAATGTTATAATCGGAAACAAAACTTACCTTACTGGAATAGGAACTGATGTTATGAAAGAAATGTCATTAGAGCAAATTGCCCGCGCCTGCAAAGGAATCTATACAGGAGAAGATTCCCGAAGGAACCTGGAGGTATCCGGCGTTGTCATCGACAGCCGGAAAGTAAAGCCCGGGTATCTCTTTGCTGCCATCAAGGGGGAGCGGGTGGACGGCCACAGCTTCATCCCCTCCGTCTTTGCAAAGGGCGCGGCCTGCGTCCTCTGCGAGCAGGCCCCGGAGCATCCGGCAGGCCCCTATATTCTGGTGGACTCCTGCCTGGAGGCCTTAAAAAGCCTGGCGGAATATTACCGAAGCACCCTTTCCATTCCCATAGTGGGAATCACAGGCAGCGTAGGCAAGACCAGTACCAAGGAAATGATCGCAGCCGTACTTGCTCAGAAATACAATGTCTTAAAAACCGAAGGAAACTTCAACAACGAAATCGGCCTTCCCCTGACGATTTTCCGTATCCGGGAAGAGCATGAGGCAGCCGTACTGGAAATGGGTATCAGCGACTTCGGCGAAATGACCCGCCTAAGCCGCATGGCAAAACCCAACCTCTGCGTTATCACCAACATCGGGCTCTGCCACCTGGAAAACCTAAAAGACCGTGACGGCATCCTGAGAGCCAAAACAGAAATGTTCGGGGAAGCACAGCCGGGAGCCCAGGTCATCCTGAACGGAGATGACGACAAGCTGATAACCCTCCAGGAAAGCCGAACTCCCACCCCCTGCTTTTTCGGCCTGGAATCCGCCAACGATCTCTATGCCGAACAGATTGAAAATCTGGGACTTGACGGCACACGCTGTACCTTTGTAACCAAAGCTGGAAGCTTTACGGCTCATATTCCCATTCCGGGCCGCCATATGGTCTACAATGCACTGGCCGGAACCGCCGTGGGCCTGGCCCTGCATTTGACTTTGGAGCAAATCAGAACCGGTATCGAAAGCCTCACACCGGTCAGCGGACGAAACAACCTGATCCATACAGAGAAATGGACCATTCTGGACGACTGCTATAACGCCAATCCCGTTTCCATGTGCGCTTCCCTTGATGTACTGAGCTGCGCTCTGGGCAGAAAAGTAGCCATATTGGGCGACATGGGAGAGCTGGGAGAGCACGAAAAACTGCTGCACTACAATGTAGGCTGTCATGCGGCCGACGCCGGCATAGATGCCGTATTTCTCGTAGGCGAGCTTTCAAAAGAAACCGCCAGGGGCATAGAGGCCAAGAACCCCTCCCTTACCTTCCGGCATTTTAACACCAGAGAAGAACTGACAGCCGCTTTGCCGCTTCTTCTCTCCAAAGGAGATTCGATCCTGGTAAAAGCCTCTCACTTCATGGAATTTGAGGAAATTGTAGATTATCTGAAAAATACCGGAAACATCTGAAGAGACCCGTATCTTTAAGAAGGAAGCAATATGAAAAAATTACGTTTCGGAATCCTAAGCACATCCTCCATCGCCCCCCGCTTTATCAAAGCTCTGCAAGCTACGGGAACCTGCGAAGCCGCTGCCCTGGCATCCAGAAGCCTTGAAAAAGCACGGGAAAAAGCAGCCCTCTGGAATGTCCCAAAAGCCCGGGGCAGCTACGAGGAGCTTCTTTGCTCCGATGATATAGACATTGCCTACGTAGCTATGATCAACAGCGAACACTACCGCTATGCAAAAATGGCCTTAGAGCAGGGCAAGCATGTACTCTGCGAAAAGCCCTTCACTCTAAGCCCGCAGGAATCTCAAAATCTATTTACCCTGGCACAAGAAAAAGGACTTTTCATTATGGAAGCCCAAAAAGTCCTCTTTCTCCCTGTCATTCAAAAAATAAAAGAACTAATCGAAGCCGGCTCCTTCGGCTCCATCAAAATGGCCGACTTCTCCAGTTCCTTTGATCCCGGCTACAACACCTGGTTTTTTGACCCCGAAAAAGGCGGCGGTCCTCTATACGGAAATGCCATCTACAGTCTCCAGCTCATGCAGTATCTCTTCAACTGCAAAGTCACAGGCTGGAGCGGTCTGTGCACCAAGGGCCAAACACCGGTAGAAAATCAATTCTCCCTCTCTCTGTTAATGGAAAACGGCCTGCTGTTCACAAATAAAACAAGTACTGCCGTAACTACCTCCCACACAGCCTATCTATACGGCGAAAAAGGCTTCATAGAGATCCCCGACTACTGGAAAGCCCGCAAAGCTATCCTGCACTATCACAATCAAGCTCCCGTAGTACTTGAATACCCCTGCGACCACGAGCTTATGTATGAAGCCCTCCATGTAGAAGACTGTATTCGAAAAGGCCTGACCCTAAGCCCCGTTATGACAGAAGCCTTGACCCTAGACGCCATAACCCTGCTGACCGCCGTTCAAAAAACCTGGCTGTCCTCATAATCCGCCTCCCCCAAACAGGTCTGTCACAAAATACCGCTCTCCAGGATCTCCCGATGCGCCTTGGGAGCCCCTGCCAGGACTCCGGCCTTGGCTGCCAGTTTCAAATCATTTCCATCCCATCCTGTGATTATGCCGCCCGCCTCCGTCAAAACCACGGAAGCTGCCGCATAGTCCCACACGCAAAGCTTCGGTGAGAGATAAGCCGCTCCCCGTCCGCAGGCCACATAACAAATACTCAAAGCTGCCGACCCTACGCTTCTCATATCCATACAAAGGTAAGACAGCTTCCGCAGCCGTTCAAAAACCTCCTCCCGAATCTCAGGCGTATAAGGCGCCGTATCCATGCAAATAACCCCTTCTCCCAAAGAATGATCGGCAGGCTTTAACAGCTCCCCGTTCAGGAATGCTCCTCCGCCTCTTCGGGCCGCAAACAGCTCCTCCCGAAAAGGATTGTATACCACGCCAATCTCCGTCACACCTTTTACCGCCAATCCCACGCAAATGCCGCACACCGGAAATCCGCAGATAAAATTCGTAGTTCCGTCAATCGGATCAATAATAAACGTACTGCCCTCCGCAATTTTCCCCTGAGAATATCCATCCTCCTCCCCCACAAAGGCCGCTTCCGGTACAAGCTTCCCCAGCTTTTGAATCAGAAACTCCTGAACCATGGAATCGTATTTTGTAACAAAATTAGCGGCTCCCTCCTTGGCTTTCCGCTCCCCCACAGAAGAACAGCCGCGTATCAGCTCTCCTGCCTCTTTAACAATCTCACAGATCTGGTCCAGCAAAATCCTCGTATCCATAAAATTCCTCCTACTTTATAGTCGCTGCGGCACACTTGCTTCCTGTTCTCACTATAAATGCCGCAAAATATGATCTTCCGGCAGGGAATGCCCGTTTTTCAGTTCCATAGGCTTCATCCCTGTCACCCTCTGAAACACCCTGCTAAAATATTTGGAATCATTATACCCGATTGCATAGGCAATTTCATACACCTTTTTATCTGTTTTCTGGAGATATTCCACCGCCGCCCGAATCCGGTAAAAGGTCAGCATCTCCAAAAAGGTGTAGCCCGTGCGGTTTTTAAACAGCTTTCCCAGATAGCTGTCACTGATAAACAAGGCATCCGCCACGCTTTTCAGCGTCAGATTTTCCTGATACCGTTCACTTAAAATCTTCCGGGCGCGATCCAGATATTTATCCTGAATATTCCGGGCATCCAAAGAATCCTCCTGTTCCTCCTCATAACGTGACAATCTCTGACTTAAGGCGCGCTTTCTTAAGACCTTTCCTGCCGCCTGTTCCATGGCCTCTTTCAGCTCCTCATCATCTACGGGCTTCAGCAGATATTCCTTCACTTCCAGATGAATGGCCTGCTTGACCAGGGCAAATTCATCGTAGCCGGACAAAATAATATACTCACAGGCTGTCTGTCCCCGAATCTGCTCGATCATCTCCAGACCGTTCATTTTCGGCATCTTAACATCCGTAATCACGATATCCGGCCGAAGCTCCAGAATCTTTCTCGCACCGTCCTCACCGTCCGCCGCCTCTCCCACAACCTCCATTCCCCACTCCTGCCAGGGAGTGGTCACTTTCAGCCCCTCACGTATCAGTTCTTCATCCTCTACCAAAAGCACCCTAATCATCTGTCCTCCCATACCTTTTTAAGAAGGCCTTTCCACTGCTTTTAAAACCAGAGTCACCGTAGTTCCCTCACCGAGCCGGCTCTCCACGGTAAGACCGCAGGTCTCATCCCCAAACAGTCGTGCCCGGCGCTGTACATTGTTCAAACCAATGTGATGCATTCCTCCCTGCTTAAACTCCAGAACATGGGACAATTCGCCCTCATTCATGCCCATTCCGTCATCCTCAATACGAAATACCACAAAGCTGTCTTTGCCGGCCGAATCCTGCTCCTTTTCCCTGCGCTTTCCCACAATACGGATATGGCAGGCTTCCGTCGAACCGGAAAAGCCGTGTACAATTGCATTTTCCACAATAGGCTGTATCACCAGCTTGGGAATGTAAAGCCCCATGAGCCCTTCTTCCGCCTCTACCTCCAAAGACAGACGCTCTCCGTAATGTTTTTTCTGAATTTCCACAAAGGAACGGATGATCTCCATCTCATAAGAGATTTCAACCAAATCGCTTTTCGTGTTCATCACCCGCCGAAGCACCCGCCCCAAGTGCACCGTAATATCCACAATCTCCTGATTTTTTCCAAGCTTGGCATTCCATTTGATTAAGTCCAGGGTATTGTATAGAAAATGAGGATTCATTTGAAGGCTTAAGGAGCGGGTCTCCGCAATCCAGAGGCTGTGCTTCTCCTCCTCTATCCGCGCCAAAAGCTCCTCCACACGGCCTGTCATGGAGTCGAAGGCTTTGCCGAGCTGCCCAATCTCGTCCGTCCGCTCAAAGTTCAGGCGCACGGACAGATCGCCTTCCTCTACCTTGCCCATGGATGCAATCATTTCTTCAATAGGATCGCTGACCGTTTTTGCCAGACGCCGGGAAAAAATCATTGCCAGGAGGATACTCACCAAAACCCCCACCGCCATTGCCCATAAGAGAGGCTTCATAATAACCGTGAGTGTCCCGGAGGGAATCTCCTGCATAATGGTAAGCTCTGTCAGCTCGCTCCGGCTAAAAGCATAGTTTTCCTCCGTCATACCGCGGGTATCCTCCATATCCCTGGAAAATCCGTAATTTCCGGCCTTTCCAAGCCCCTCAAGGGCTGTTCCCTGAGAGTGATAAATGACAGAAGCGCTCTTATTTACAATTAAAGTGCTGGTATTATATTGATCTGCATCCTCCTTTACAATGGCATCCAAAGTACTTCTGGGAATTTCCACCAGAAGATAGCCCAGAACCTGCCCCTCCTCCCCCCGATATGCCTTTGCCATGCAAAGCCGGTCCTCGGGGCTTAAAAGCGCATCCTTTGCGATAGCATAGAGGGCCACCTCATCCGAAAGCTTCGCCTTGCGGAAGATGCCCCAGTTCGGAAATTCCCTGTTCAGATTTTCCATAGTATCCTTTGAGGTAGAGACACACGCCTGGTCTGACAGGCGTATAACGCTGATGGTAATTCTCTGGGCATAACTGTTCCGCAGCATGTAAAGCTCCTGCATAAGCGCATTTACATCCCGGCCTTCGCCCTTCATAAAGGAAACGGCTTCTTCATCAGACTCCATTTCCAAAAGCATCTCTCTGTAATTCTGTACCGTATTCTCCACGGTCAGCCGGATACGTTCTGCGGTCACCTGGCAGGTCTCCTTCAGGTTGGTTTGGTATAGGCCGTAAAAGACGCTTCCCGTCACACCCCCCATAAGCAGGACAAATACCAGGCAAACCGCAAACATCGACGTAAATATCCGGTAAAAATAGCTTTCTTTTATCTTCTTATGCATATCTCAGGCTCCGTTTTCATGGATTGCTTTCCATTATATAATCCCTGAAATCGCATTTCAACGCTTTCCAATTTAAACGACGCTTTTTCCGCCGGAAATCTTGTGGAATACCAGCAAGCAGAGAATGGTTGCCAGGGTCAAAATCGTGGACAGAGCCGCGGCCTGACCATATGCATCATTATTGACACAGTTGAAAATGGCAACGGGAATGGTTACTGTCTTTCCGGTATACAGGATCAGTGTGGCACTCAGGGTATTGATTACACTGATAAGACTTAATACCGCTCCTGAAATCACGCCCGGAATCATCAGGGGAACCGTCGTCTTGAAGAAGGTCTTCATCGGCGGTACGCTCAAGCTGATGGATGCCTCCTCCACGGATTTGTCAATCTGGTAGAGGATTCCCACACTGGAGCGCATGGTGTAGGGAAGCTTGCGGATGACAAAGGATAAAATAATGATCCACATGCTTCCTGTGAGAATCAGGGGTCCCTGATTAAAGGATACGGTCAGACAGATACCAAGGACCGCCCCCGGAATCACATAGGGAAACATCAGAAGCAGGTCTATGAGATTTGCCGTAAAGCCCTTTCTCCGCACAATCAGGTAGGCGCCCAGCAGCCCTAAGAGTACAATGATTGCCAGGGCCAGAAAGCCGTAGAGGAAGGTATTCGTAATACTCTGTCCAAGCTTATTCACCACATTTCGGTAGCTGTCCAGGCTGAAGCCGGGTACAAAGATCGGCCCGTTGGTTTTCAGGAAAGACTGGATGGTTACGGTAATCTGCGGAAGCACGGACAGGAAGGATACGAAAAATACCACCGCCGTTGCCAGCAGCTTCTTGAGCTTTGGAAGCTCCACCACCTTAGGCGGCCGCAGGCTGGTCATATTGTAGCTCTTGCTGTCCACAAAGCGCTTCTGCACAAAGAGCACCGCCAGGGCTATGACAATGATAATGACGCTGAGAGCGCTTGCAAAGCTGGTATCCGTTCCCACCTCATTTAAAAATTCTTTATAAATAATAACCGGAAGCGTATTGTAGCCCTCGCCAATGAGACGGGGTGTACCAAAGTCCGCCAGTGCGGTCATAAATACCATGAGAGCTGCGGAAAGGATGGTCGGCGTAATCACCGGAAAAGTAATTTTTAAGATTCTTTGTATACCGGATACGCCCAGATTTTCACTGGCTTCCTCCAAGGACGCATCAATGCTGCCCAGCGCACCGGAAACATAAAGATACACCATGGGGTACAGCTTCAGCGTAAATACCAGGACAATGCCCTTGAAGCCATAGATCTCTCCCATTTGGATTCCTATGGAAGCCAGAAGCTTTGTTATAAATCCGGCGCGGCCAAGCAGGGTAATCCACGCATAAGCGCCGATAAAGGGCGGGGAAAGCATGGACAGTACAACCATGATATAGATCACGCGCTTTAGGTACAGATTAAAGCGGGTTCCGATGTAAGCCAGAGGAACGCCCAGACAGGTTGCCAGAATTGTGACAACCGTGCTGATCACAAGACTGTTCCTTAAGGCTTCCTTGTAATAGCGTTTTTGGAAAAACTTTATGTAATTGTCCAAAGTAAAGGCATTGGTGTCCGCATCATGAAAGCTCTGTACAATCAGGTTGAGAAACGGATACACGATAAACAGCAGACAGACAATCAGGATCAAAAGGCTGACAACCGTCCAGAAGTTAAATTTGTCCATATGGAAGCGCTCATGCAGCTTTTTTTTATTTTCCATCTTCGGCTCCTTTCTTCTAGATCATCAATGATTGCTCCGTCTGAGCGTCAAAGATGCTGATCCGGTTCTCCATCAGATTCAGGCTGACCAAATCTCCGGCTCTGCGGACGGTATCCATGTGATCCGTATACTCATTAATCTCGATTATCTGCTTGTTTTCCAGCTGAATTTCATAATTCATAAAGTCTCCCAGGAAAGTTGCAAGTGTGATGGTTCCTGAGAGCTCTCCCTCTTTCGGGTCGTCCAGAAGCACATACTCGGGGCGGATGGATACCTTTACTTTTCCGTCGAAATCCTTTTTCATTGGAAGGGTCAGCTTTTTCTTTCCCAGTACCGTCACCACGCCGTCCTTTGCCGTTCCGTCCAGAAAGCTGGAGGTTCCAATAAAATTAGCCACAAACATGTTGGCCGGCTTTGTGTATATCTCCTTGGGTTCTCCAACCTGTTCTACTTTTCCGTCATGAATAACCGCAATTCGATCCGAGATGGACAGCGCCTCCTCCTGATCATGGGTAACGTAGATGGTGGTAATGCTGAGCTGCTTTTGGATTTTCTTGATTCCGGTGCGCATGGTGACACGCAGCTTGGCATCCAGATTGCACAGAGGCTCATCCATGAGCAGTACATCCGGGTGAATGACAATGGCACGGGCCAGGGCCACTCTCTGCTGCTGGCCGCCGGAGAGCTGACTGGGCATTCTGTCCTTCAGCTCATCAATCTGCATCATTTTCATGGCCTCCATGGTACGCTCTTCCAGCTCCTGGCCCTTAATCTTTCGGGCCTTTAAGCCGTATGCCACATTGTCCTTTACCGTCATATGGGGGAATATTGCATAGTTCTGAAATACCATGCCGATGTTCCGCTTGTCTGCCGGAATGTGATTGATGGCCTTATCGTTGAAGTAAATGGTTCCCTCATCTATGGGGTTAAAGCCGGCTATCATCCGAAGAAGTGTGGTTTTTCCACAACCGGACGGGCCAAGGAGGGTGAAGAACTCTCCCTCATTAATGTCCAAATGGATGTGATCGCAGGCCTTGAAGCTTCCGTATACTTTTGTTGCATCTACAATTTTAACACTCTGACTGCTCATTCGTTCTCCTATTCCAGTTCCGTAATATCCATCCATGTGCACTTATATGAAATCAATTTACAGCCACAAGTGCATGTGTCTGTAAATCGATTTGTGCACTTGAATGGATATTACTGTTTTCCAGTTCCGTAATATCCAGTTCTATAATATCCGGTTCCTCTTGATCTAGCAAAGGGGCGGCGCCATGCGCCG
>OFFX01000103.1_pt1 | contig 68356 bp, 57 predicted proteins | sample 1521511 | NCBI WGS metagenome assembly OFFX01 (sample SAMEA3504125, study PRJEB24116) | mouse gut metagenome | biome: mouse gut; feature: mouse-associated habitat; material: faeces | place: Denmark | collected 2011
ATGGTGGCTCACAACCATCTGTAATGGGATCCATTGCCCTCTTCTGGCTTCCAAAGGCACAAGGCACATGTGTGGTACACATAGATACATGCCGGGAAAACTTTTATTCACTTCAGATTAAATAAATATAAGATAAAAAGACTTTCTCTCAGCATTGAAGCATTTTGAGAAAGCCTTTTCAAAAATTCTTAATTTCTTTTTAATGTAACTACCACATGCCTGTAAGGTTCCTCTCCCTCGCTGTGGGTATTTACATAGCGGTCATTTTGCAAGGAAGAATGAATTACACGCCGTTCAAATGGATTCATTGGCTCTAAGGAAACAGAATGCTTTGTTCTTTTGACCTTATATGCAATGTTCTTAGCAAGATTTTCCAATGTTTCCTTGCGTCTTTTTCTATAATCCTCTGTATCAATCTTGACCTTGATAAATTCATTTACCTGTTTCCCTAATGCAAGATTTGTAAGATATTGTAAAGAATCCAGGGTTTGTCCTCGTTTTCCAATTAAAACTCCCATGTCATCCCCTTTTAATTCTATATCCACATTCTTCTGATCTTCACTTACATGTATGATAATATTTACATCCATGTCCATTGCATGAAATATATCATCTAAAAACTTTCTAGTATAATCCTCAACTGTAAATTTTTTACGAATCCTAACGACTGCTGGCTTGCTTCCAATACCTAAAAATCCACTGCTTCCCTTTTCAATAATCTCTGTCTCTATTTTATCACTAGTAGTCCCAAGCTTTATCAGGCCTTCAGTAATAGCATCATCTACTGTTTTAGCCGTCACTTCAATAAAATCCATTTCAATTCCCCCTATTTCCTATCACTTATTATTACGCTCGTTAAAATCTTTTACCATATTCGCTTTCTCTAAAAGGCTGCCCTTTTTTGCCGATCTTGCACATTCCGCTGCGTGATAAAGCTTTTCTTCTTTCTCCTGAGAAGTAACATATTCTGTCTTCTTTGTATTGATCCTGGCAGTATTTGAAATTTGATTTTCATGGATTCCCTGTTTTTCTCTCTTCTTCTTCGCTTTTTCCTTATTCTTTTCTATGATTGCTTCTAAATCCAAATTCTTCATATGACGGTTTAATACGACCTGTTGCACAGAACGAATCACAGAACCAGCAATCCAGTAAATACCTGCGCCTACTGGAACAGAAAAGACCATTACCAGGGAGAATAACGGCATCATCGTATTCATTGTCTTCATCTGCCTTGCCATGGCGTCGTTCTCAGAAGCAGCCGCATTAGTATTCGTTGTCATCAGCTTAATATTTAAAACTTGCGTTAAGTATGAAAGCAAAGGAACCATAATTGCCCCAAAAATTAACGCAAAATTCTTCTCATTCCATCCACTTGAAATTAAATTAATAGGAGAGTTGGCAATACTTATCCCAAACAAATTATTAAAATGTGATACTGTCGCTTCTGTAGAAGTTATGATGTCCGTCAATCCGCTAAAATTATCACGCAAAACATCCCATCCATGACTGGGCATTGCATAGAGAACATCTATGATAGAATTAGAAGTCGTAGCCGCTGTTTCAAAATTTAGTCCAATCCCAGCCGCACCAGAATCCTTTAAAACATTCTCCATGATTTTTTGGAAGCCATCGGTATTTACTATTTTGTCAACAAGAGGAATATATACGTCCTTGACGCTGCTGACATAAGCAGGCACATTACGCACTACTTGATACATTGCAATAAAAATCGGGAAATTGATCAAAAGCTGCAAACAGCTTCCCATGGTAGATACTCCATATTTCTGATATACCATTTGCATCTCTTCATTCATTCTCTGAACAGAAACCTGATCTTTTTTATCTTTATATTTTTCCCTTATCGCATTAATTTCTGGTTGCATTTCCTGTTGTAACCGGGAAAATTTTTGCTGCTTATAGGTCAGTGGCGTCATTAAAATATAAATAATGATTGTAAATAAAATAATGCACAGAGCAATGTTCTGAATGCTAAATACATCATTCAGAAACATATACAGGCCATTCATGACATATCCGATCAACCTTGCTATCGGACCTACAATCTTGCCTGAATATTGTGTCAAAATAATTCCTGTCAATGTGATAAACCTCCTAAATTATGGAACTGGATCGTACCCGCCTTTGGAAAATGGATTACATCTTAAAATACGCCATCCAGCTAACAAAGAACCTTTCCATGCCCCATGCTTTTTAATTGCCTCTAAACCATAAGTTGAGCAAGTAGGATAATACGGACACTTTGTAGTCTTTAATGGGGACAAGTAAATTCGATATAGTTCAATTACAGCAATTAATATTCTTTTCAAAACATTCCATCTTCTTTTCTATACTTCATATAATTGATTTCTTCAAAATGTGATGAAGACTTCCAAGATGCAGGATTGCCCGCTCAGTTTCATGATAAGAGACTTGTTTTGCCGACACTCTTGCAATTACTACAATATCCAGACCACAATCAAATCTTTCCTCCTGTAGCCTGTATGCTTCTCTGACCAATCTGGTAACATGATGCCTGATAACGCTGTTTCCTACTTTTTTACTGACCGATATTCCTAATCTGTTCTTGTCCAGATCATTTTCTAGAACGTACATAACAAAAAAACGGTTTGCATAAGACTTACCGTTCTTATATACGTTCTGAAAATAACTGTTCTTCTTTAATGATTCTGAAAATTTCATATAATTCTCTTTTCTCAATATCTAAAGCTGAATCCTAAGAAGAAAGACCACAAATGCTGTGGCCTATGCTGATAATCTTTTTCTTCCTTTTAATCTTCTTGCAGCTAATACTCTTCTTCCGCCTTTGCTGCTCATTCTTGCCCGAAATCCATGAACTTTGGATCTTGACCTTTTTTTGGGCTGATATGTCATTTTCATGGTTATCCACCTCCTCTGCGTTAAAAAACATCATGTCTCATTATATCAAATAATCCCCTTAAGTCAAGCTATTTTAGCATATTTTATTTTTTTGCCATAACATTTTTCAAAATTTTATGAGAATAGTGTCTGAGTATCTTGCATAAACATTCTTTTCACATAGATTCCACATTGAAATCCACATTGTTGATAGGCTGCGGATAACTAGTCCCTCACATTTCTTATTTCCACATTATTCACATTGCACATTATAATAAGGAAACGATACGTTTTATCAACAAATTATCCACATTATCCACAACATAAGAAAGTTATCAAGATAATGTGGATAAAATGTTGATAAATAATTAAAAATCCTTGAAAAACAACCAAGATCTACCCCTAAAAGCTTATAACTATCCATATTTTTCCCTTTTGTAGATATGTTTATAACTCATTTAGTGGAAAAAATACCAATTCTTGCATATTTTTTCCCAAAAATGAGATTTCCACAATTTGTCTGACTCTTATTTTAAATAGATATCCACAAAAAGATATGAACCCTGCAATAATAAATATTTATTGATTATTTCGATAATTTGCGTTATTATAGATTATGGAAGATTATGAACAACATCGGAAGGTATTATAATTACTTGGAGAAGCATATGGAACTTATTTTAGAAAAATGGGAACAAATCCTTAAAACAGTAAAAGAAGAGCATGAGCTCATGGACGTTACTTTCAACACTTGGCTTAAACCACTAAGCTTGTATAACATCGATGGCTCAAAGCTTTATATCATGGTTCCATCTGAACAACAGATGACGTTAAATTATATTTCAAAAAAATATTCACTTCCAATTAAAGTCGCAATTGCAGAGATTACGGGAAAAGAATACGACATTGAATTTATTCTGCCAGAAGATACCAGCAAGATAAAGCCATTCAAAAGTAAAAATCCTGACTTTATTCCAGGATCAGACAATTCCAACCTCAATCCGAATTACACTTTTGATACCTTTGTCGTAGGTAAAAACAATAAATTTGCCCATGCTGCCAGCCTCGCCGTAGCCGAATCACCAGGGGAAGCATACAACCCCCTTTATATCTATGGCGGTCCTGGATTAGGAAAAACACATCTGATCCAATCCATAGGACACTTTATCTTGCAGCAAAAACCAGATAAAAAGGTAATCTATGTGACATCGGAAGAATTTACCAATGAAGTCATTGACTCCATCCGTAATGGTAACGCTTCGGCAATGACAAAACTACGTGAAAAATACCGGACAGTAGACGTCCTCATGATTGACGACGTACAATTTATTATTGGAAAAGAAAGTACTCAGGAAGAATTCTTCCATACCTTTAATGTTTTGCATTCTGCCGGAAAGCAGATAATTTTAACTTCCGATAAACCGCCAAAAGAGATGGAAACTCTGGAAGAACGCATTCGCTCCCGTTTTGAATGGGGTCTTCTTGCCGATGTAGGATATCCTGATTATGAAACTAGAATGGCGATCTTGCGCCGCAAGGAAGAAATGGATGGATTTCTTTTAGATGATGAAATATTAGACTACATTGCCACGAACATCAAATCCAATATCCGTGAGCTGGAAGGCGCATTAAATAAATTGCTAGCATTTTCCAACTTAGAACACACGGAAATCACAATGGACGTAGCAGTACAGGAGCTGCAAAACATTATTTCCCCGGACAAGCCAAAAGAAATTACACCTCAACTTGTCATTGAAATCGTTGCAGAACATTTTAATATTTCTACAGACCAGATGATTTCTAAAAATAGAAGCAATAACATAGCAAAACCACGACAAATTGCCATGTATCTCTGTAAAAACATGACTTCTACTTCCCTAGAAACGATTGGAGCGCTCCTAGGAGGGCGAGATCATGCAACAATTATCCATGGAATTAAAAAAATTACCAACGAATACGAAAAGGACGAGAACTTCAATCATTTAATCGAAACTATAAAGAAGAAGATCAATCCGAACTAAGTGGCTACTTTTAGTTATTCACAGCTTGTCCCATGTATTTCAAGATAAAATTCACAGGGTTATACCTGAACTTCAAATCATTAAAGCCTGGAAAATAAAGGGTTTGGAGACTTATTCACATATAAACAAGCCCTATGAAGACTAATACGGATCTTTTACTATAAATTATTTCTTTACGTTCGTTCAGGAAGGAGTAACGTGCGAGATGAAAATCATATGCTCAAAATCGAATCTTTTACAAGGAGTGAACATTGTATCAAAAGCAGTACCCTCCAGAACTACAATGGCAATCCTAGAATGTATTTTAATTGATGCTTCTACAAATGAAATTAAATTAACAGCAAATGATATGGAACTTGGAATTGAGACAAAAATTGAAGGAGAAATTGCAGAACGAGGCGTAATCGCTTTAGATGCTAAGATCTTTTCTGAAATTGTAAGGAAGCTTCCAGATAATCAGGTTACCATTATTACAGATGAATCATATAAAACGGTAATCACTTGTGAAAAAGCAAAATTTAATATTATAGGAAAATCTGGAGAAGATTTTTCCTACTTACCTTACATTGAAAAAAATCAGCCTGTCGCATTATCACAATTTACATTAAAAGATGTAATTCGCCAGACTATTTTTTCTATTTCAGACAGCGACAGCAATAAATTGATGACAGGAGAATTATTCGAAATTAATGAAAACCAATTTAAAGTGGTATCTCTTGATGGACATCGTATTTCTATTCGTAATATTGAGTTAAAAGATTCTTATCCTCACTGTAAGATCGTAGTTCCAGGAAAGACGCTTCAGGAGGTAAGCAAAATTCTCCCTGGAGACGCGGATGAAATTGTCCATATGTTTTTTACGGATAATCATATTGTATTTGAATTTGGCAGTACCACCGTAGTTTCCAGATTGATAGAAGGAGAATACTTTAAAATCGAACAAATGCTTTCTTCTGATTATGAAACGAAAATTAAGATAAATAAGCGGGAATTGCTTGATTGTATCGACCGTGCCACTCTGTTGGTAAAGGAGGGAGATAAAAAGCCTATCATCATGAATGTGCAGGATTGCAATATGGAATTGAAAATTAATTCATTTATTGGATCTATGAATGAGGAAATTGATATCCAGAAAGAAGGAAAGGACATCATGATAGGTTTTAATCCTAAATTTTTCATCGACGCTCTCCGGGTGATAGAGGAAGAGGAAGTTGTATTATACATGGTCAATCCGAAAGCGCCTTGTTTTATCAAGGATGATAGTGAGAAATTTATCTATCTCATCCTGCCGGTAAATTTTAACGCAGCAACTAATTAATGTTTTTTATTTTTTAGATCTTATGATATTTGTCATGACATCAAAGATATCGTAAGATTGATGTGAGGAATCTATGGAAGAAATTAAACTGAGAGGTGAATATATAAAGCTTGGTCAGGCTCTGAAAGCTGTTAATTTTGTCGATTCTGGAGTATTTGCTAAAATGGTTATTCAGGATGGACTGGTTACAGTGAATGGAAGGGTTGAGACGCAGCGAGGAAAAAAATTAGTGGACGGAGATGTCGTTTCCTTTGAGGGAAAGACAATTATAATTATAAAATGATCGTTAAATCTGTTGCCCTTAAAAATTTCCGCAATTATGATCAACTTTATCTGGAGTTTGACAGAGGTACCAATATTTTGTATGGAGACAATGCCCAGGGTAAGACAAATGTCCTAGAAGCTGTCTATGTCAGCGGGACCACCAGATCTCATAGGGCCAGCAAGGACAGGGAATTGATACAATTTAGACAGGAAGAATCTCATATAAGGACGATTGTGGAAAAGGGAGGTTTGGATTACCAGATAGATATGCATGTTAAGAAGAATCGGTCTAAGGGAATTGCCATAAACAAAGTTCCCATAAAAAAAGCGTCAGAGCTTTTTGGAATTTTAAATATTGTTTTTTTTTCCCCGGAAGATATGAATATAATAAAAAATGGTCCTTCTGAACGCCGTCGTTTTCTGGATGCTGAACTTTGCCAATTAGATAAGATCTACTTATATCACCTGACCAAATACAATAAAATACTTAATCATAGAAATAAGCTTCTCAAAGATATACGTTTTAGGCCAGAACTAAGGGATACCCTGTCAGTTTGGGATATTCAGCTTGCAGAATATGGGAAAAAACTGATTTTTGCCCGAAAAAAATTCGTTGATGAGCTAAATGAAATTGTTTTAAGAATTCATAATGACATTTCTGGAAATCGGGAGGCATTAGAGCTTCGTTATGAGCCAAATGTAGAGGGGGAACAGCTAGAGCAAGAGATTTTAAACAGCCAGGAAAGAGATCTAAAACTTGGAATGACGTCCGTGGGACCTCACAGGGACGATATGTGTTTTTTGATCGGAGATATAGATATGAGAAAATTTGGATCTCAAGGACAGCACCGCAGTTGTGCGTTGTCGCTGAAGCTTTCTGAGATTGAACTTGTAAAAAAGTCTATGAAAGAAACGCCAGTTTTATTTTTAGATGATGTGCTTTCTGAATTAGACAGCAAGCGGCAAAATTTTCTTTTGAACAGCATTCATGATATACAAACTGTGATTACCTGTACTGGACTGGATGAATTTGTGAGAAACCGGTTTGAGATAAATAAGATATTCAGAGTTGTAAATGGAATGGTAAAACCTGAAAACAGTTTTTAGGAATTGGAGGAATTACATGAGTACAAGTACAAATACGAATGCAGAGTATGGAGCAGACCAGATTCAGATTTTGGAAGGATTAGAAGCCGTCCGGAAACGTCCTGGTATGTATATCGGAAGTACCTCTTTGCGCGGGCTTCATCATCTTGTCTATGAGATTGTAGATAATTCAGTAGATGAGGCCCTAGCAGGGTATTGCGATACCATTGAGGTGTTTATTTTAGAAAATAACTGCATCCGGGTTACGGACAATGGAAGAGGGATTCCTGTGGGAATTAATCACAAAGCAGGTCTTCCAGCCGTAGAAGTCGTATTTACTGTACTTCATGCAGGTGGCAAGTTTGGCGGCGGGGGTTACAAAGTATCCGGCGGACTTCACGGAGTGGGAGCTTCCGTAGTAAATGCGCTTTCCAATTGGCTGGAGGTTGAGATCTTACATGAGGGAAAAAGGTATAAACAACGTTATGAGCGTGGTAAAAGCATCTATCCGCTAAAAATTATCGGAGATTGCGAGCCTGATAAAACAGGAACCACGGTCACGTTTTCCCCAGATGAAAGCATATTTGAAGATACCGTATATGATTATGAGACATTAAAACAGCGTTTGAAAGAAATGGCCTTTCTTACAAAGGGAATCAGAATTAAGCTTGCAGATCAACGGCAGGGTTTGGAACAGGAGAAAGAATTCTATTATGAAGGCGGCATCAAAGAATTTGTAGCCTATTTAAACCGCAGCAAAGAATCACTTTATGAAAATGTGATTTATTGCGAAGGAGAAAGAGACGGCGTATATGTGGAGGTCGCACTGCAGCATAATGATTCATATAATGACGCTACTTACAGCTTTGTAAATAATATTACGACTCCAGAAGGAGGAACGCATTTGGCAGGTTTTCGAAATGCTTTGACGAAAACATTTAATGCTTATGCCAAAGCGAATAAAATTTTAAAAGAGAATGAGACGGCCCTTTCGGGCGAGGATATTAGAGAGGGAATGACGGCTGTTATCAGCGTTAAGATCTCAGAACCTCAGTTCGAGGGTCAGACAAAGCAAAAGCTTGGAAACAGCGAGGCTAGAGGGGCTGTCGATAGCGTGGTAAGCGAGCAGCTGACATATTTTCTGGAACAGAATCCATCCATTGCCAAGGCGGTCTGTGAGAAATCGCTGTTGGCGCAGCGGGCCAGGGAGGCTGCAAGAAAAGCAAGGGATCTTACACGAAGAAAAACTGCATTAGAGGGAAACGCACTTCCAGGAAAGCTTGCAGACTGTTCAGACAAAGATCCTAGAAATTGTGAGATTTTTATTGTCGAGGGGGACTCAGCGGGAGGCTCGGCAAAGACTGCAAGAAGCCGTGCTACCCAGGCAATTCTGCCTTTGAGAGGCAAGATACTGAATGTCGAGAAAGCCAGGCTTGATAAAATCTATGGTAATGCTGAGATTAAGGCGATGATTACTGCGTTCGGAACAGGGATTCATGAAGATTTTGATATTGCAAAGCTGAGATATCATAAGATTATTATTATGACAGACGCAGATGTGGACGGCGCTCATATTAGTACCTTGATGCTGACATTTATGTATCGCTTTATGCCAGAATTAATCCGTCAGGGATATGTATATCTGGCAAAACCCCCTCTTTTTAAGATAGAGAAGAATAAAAAAGTATGGTATGCCTATGATGAACCGGAGTTAGACCGTATTTTAAGGGAAATCGGAAGAGACGGAAATAATAAGATTCAACGCTATAAGGGGTTGGGGGAAATGGATCCGGAGCAGCTTTGGGAAACTACCATGGACCCTGAAACCAGAATTCTGGAAAGAGTCACCATTGATGATGAAACGGCGGCGGAAGTTGATTTGACTTTTACTACCTTGATGGGAGATAAAGTAGAACCGAGGCGGGAGTTTATTGAAGCCAATGCCCGGTTTGTGCAGAATCTGGATGTGTAGGAGGAAAATAAATGGATGACAGAATATTTGACAGGATTGATGACGTTGACCTAAAAAAAACGATGGAGCGTTCTTATATTGACTACGCAATGAGCGTGATTGCGTCCAGAGCGCTTCCAGATGTCAGAGATGGTCTCAAGCCTGTGCAGAGGCGTATCCTATATGCTATGATAGAGCTCAATAACGGTCCGGATAAACCTCATCGTAAATGTGCGCGTATCGTCGGTGACACTATGGGTAAATATCATCCTCATGGAGATAGCTCGATTTATGGAGCTCTGGTAAATATGGCGCAGGAATGGTCCACTCGTTACATGCTGGTGGATGGTCATGGAAATTTTGGTTCTGTGGATGGCGACGGCGCAGCGGCAATGCGTTATACGGAAGCGCGCCTCAGTAAAATTTCCATGGAAATGCTTGCGGACATCAATAAGGATACCGTTGATTTTGGACCTAATTTTGATGAGACAGAGAAAGAGCCTCTGGTTCTGCCGTCACGTTTTCCAAATCTTCTAGTAAATGGAACAACGGGGATAGCTGTTGGAATGGCGACCAATATACCGCCGCATAATCTCCGTGAAGTAATTGCCGCAGTGGTAAAAATAATTGACAACCGGATTCAAGAGGACCGCAACACAGAGATAGAAGAAATTTTAAAAATTGTAAAAGGACCAGATTTTCCTACTGGAGGCATGATACTTGGAACATCAGGCATTGACCAGGCATACCGCACAGGGCGAGGAAAAGTGAAAGTTCGGGCTGTCACAAACATTGAATCCATGGCAAATGGCAAAAACCGCATTGTAGTGACTGAGCTTCCCTATATGGTCAATAAAGCTAGATTGATTGAAAAGATTGCAGACATGGTGCGGGATAAACGAATCGATGGCATTACTGAGATTCGTGATGAGTCTAACAGGGAAGGAATGCGCATTTGTATTGAATTGCGCCGGGATGTAAATCCCAATGTAATTTTAAACCAGCTCTATAAGCATACGCAGCTTCAAGATACTTTCGGGGTAATTATGCTTTCCCTGGTAAATAATGAGCCAAAAGTGCTTAATCTTAGCGAGATGCTGGAATATTACTTAAAACATCAGGAAGAAGTTGTCACCAGAAGAACTAGATATGAGCTCAATAAAGCTGAAGAACGTGCGCATATCTTACAGGGATTACTGGTGGCTCTTGATCATATTGACGAAGTTATCAGCATCATTCGTGGAAGTGAAAATGTTCAGCTTGCAAAGACAAGATTGATGGAGCGTTTTGCTCTTTCCGATGCGCAGGCACAAGCAATTGTGGATATGCGTCTGCGCGCCCTTACCGGTTTGGAGCGCAGCAAATTAGAGGCAGAATATAATCAGTTGATGGAATTGATTGCAGAATTAAAATCTATTCTTGCAGACGAGAAGAAGCTTCTTGGCGTCATTCGGGAAGAAATTATGTTGATTTCTGACAAATATGGGGATGATAGAAGGTCTTCCATCGGGTTTGACGAGTATGACATTTCCATGGAAGATTTGATTCCAGTTTCTAACACGGTAATTACTATGACAAAGCTGGGATATATTAAGCGAATGAGCGTGGATAATTTTCGCAGCCAGAACCGTGGCGGCAAAGGCATCAAAGGCATGGAGACCATAGAGGACGACTACATCGAAGAACTTTTGATGACTACGACTCATCATTATCTGATGTTTTTTACGAATACTGGAAAAGTATATCGGATTAAGGCATATGAAATACCGGAAGCCGGGAGGACGGCAAGAGGGACTGCGATCATAAATATCCTGCAGCTTCAGCCAGGTGAGAAAATTACTGCCGTGATACCTCTGAGAGAGTATAAAGACGATCATTATTTGTTCATGGCTACAAAGAAAGGAATTGTCAAAAAGACTCCAGTGACAGATTATGCAAATGTACGCAAAAAGGGGCTTGCAGCAATTAATCTTCGGGAAGAGGATGAATTGATTGAAGTGAAATTCACAGACAATACCAAGGATATTCTCCTTGTGACCAAATTTGGGCAGTGCATCAGGTTTCACGAGACAGATGTGCGAAGTACAGGAAGAACGTCTATGGGCGTGATTGGAATGAACCTCTCAGACCGGGACGAGGTTGTGGGAATGCAGATGGATACCCAGGGAGAATATTTGCTGATTGCATCTGAAAAAGGATTGGGTAAACTAACCCATATGGAAGAATTTACGCCTCAGAATCGTGGCGGAAAGGGAGTAAAATGCTATAAGATTACAGATAAGACTGGAAGCATTATCGGTATCAAGGCTGTCAACCAGGAAAATGAGATTATGATGATTACCACAGAGGGAATTATAATTCGTATGAAAGTAGAAGGAATCTCTGTACTTGGGCGTGTCACTTCTGGAGTTAAGCTGATGAATCTGGAAGATGATATTACAGTTGCAAGCATTGCCAAGGTACGGGAAGATAGATCATTAATGGAACATGCAGACGCAAATGAACTTCTCACAGATGAGGAGGTAGAATTAAGCGCCAGGAAAGCAGAGGAAGCTGCCCGAAAGATGAATAGCCCATTGGAGCAGACAAATGAAAAATTAATGGAAGAATTGATTGCCAGGGCAGAGGCAGACCAGGAAGCTGAGGATACAGAAGAGTCATAATAAGAGAAAGTCAGGCGCTATTGATAAAAATAATCAGTAACTTATGAAATATTTGAATGAAAGGAAGATCTTGGCACTTAGCTGCCAGGATCTTTTTTTATTCTATAAGAAGAACCTTTTCACGCTAAAGCGTAAAAGCATATTTCTTATAGAATAAAATATGCGCAGGATCTGTCCCAGCGAAGCAAAGTCACTCACATAAGAGCAAGATATTGCCATGCGATCGTGTTTGGTGCAGCAAAGTGCGCAATCTCCTTGAAAATGAGGGATTAGGAGAGTTGAAGTGGGCTTGACCACCTTGTCCGAGAATTATTTGGACTAGTTTTTACACTTAACAATTTTTTATGGAGGCTGATTATGGAACAACAAAAGATGTATGGATATATGAGGGTGTCCACAAGAGAACAAAATGAAGACAGGCAGAGAAATGCGTTACTTGAAATAGGGGTGCCCAAGAATCAGATTTATATGGATAAACAGTCAGGAAAAGATTTCAATCGACCGCAATATAAAAGGCTGTTAAAAAAGTTAGATCATAATTCTGTATTATTTGTAAAGTCTATTGATCGTTTGGGAAGGAATTATGCAGATTTAAACGAACAATGGCGTGTGATAACAAAGGAGAAGAAAGCAAATATTGTAGTGATTGACATGCCTCTTTTAGATACTAGAAGAGGTGCCGACTTGGTTGGGACATTTCTAAGTGATCTTGTACTTCAAGTATTGTCATTTGTAGCAGAAAATGAAAGAAAAAATATCAGGGAAAGGCAAAGAGAAGGGATTGAAGCAGCGAGACTTCGTGGAGTGAAGTTTGGAAGACCGCAAAAACCGTTGCCAGAAAACTTTAGTCAAATATGTGCCCGTTGGGTAGCAAAAGAGATCTCCTCAGAGGAAGCTGCCAAGTTATGTAACGTTGCCAGGGCAACATTTTATAGGTGGGTAAAAAATATCGGTGAATAAGTGGTGATATTGCTATAAAAATTTTTAAATTGAAAATATTTTTTCCGTTCAATAAATAAGAGAGTGTTAAAAGGATCGTTTTCATTGTAGAGAAATTAGATCATTTTAACACTCTTATTTATCTTATACCAGAAAGTCTAAGAATAAAAAACAATGAGAAGTAATTGTTGAATTATAAGATCTCATTATGTATAAGCACTTGGTGCGTCAAAGTCAATTACCGACGTAAGATTGAGGGATAAGGAAGTTGATGTGGGATTCTATAAACAAAATAGAAATATAGATAAGATACGTTTTTTATCTGCAAGTGATAAAAAAGTGTACTTTTTTAGACTAGATATATCCAATATTTACCAATTCTATTTTAGAAGAATCAAAAAGAAAAATCAAGTATAAATGATTTTTTTTGTTTTATTTCGATAAAATTGCCACTATATCAAAAAGTACGCTTTTTGATATGTAGGAAAAATTTATATATGTCAAAATATGAGGAGGAGATATAGATTATGAAAAATAAGATATTGAAATAGATCTCAACAATTAGCACATAACTGTAATTGATAATGTTTAGCACAAGAACGTATATACAATGTTGATACAATAAATACGAATCATTTGATGAAAAAATGGGAGGGCTTTATGATGCAAAAAAAGAAAATATGGATAAAGTTGCTGTCTGTGATTCTTGCCGTGATAGTTTTTTTGACGACTCAGGAAATTCCAGTATTTGCAGATATTGACTTATCTAATGTAACTGTAGTTGAAAGTATTACAATGAATCGAAATGGACAAGCCAATATTGAAGTGAATTTACCGAGCGAGGTTCCAATTGACAGTGTGACGATCAGTTATGCTTTTAAAGATGGTGCCGCTACAGACGTAGTGGATCTTGATGCTTATACGGGATATTTGACAGCTCAAAAAGCAGGAACGACGATCATAGTTACTACCATCAAAGCAGTGACTGATAAACCGATTCAAAAGACAATGGAAACCTTGGTAAAGGTGTTAGAGCCAGCAGATATTTTAGATCAGGCGGAAAAAGTTGATGTGACAGAGAGCATGGAATTAAAAATTGGCTATCTGGATCAGATACAAATTACTTATCCAGAAGGCCTTTTTGATACAGATGTGACAATCAGTTATGCAATCAAAGAAGGCGCAGCAGAAGATGTGGCAGAAGTAGATCAAAACGGATTGGTAAAAGCATTGAATGCAGGGACTACTACAATTGTCACCACTATGGTTTTACAAACGGATGATACAGTGAGCAAGACAGGAGAAACCATAATAAATGTCATTAATCAGGCGGAGATTTTAGATCAGTTAGAAAAATTAGACGTGCCAGAAAAATTAATAATGCGAAAAGATTGTTCCAAAAAAATAGAAGTTGGGATTCCAGAGAATTTAAGTGAGTCTGATGTAGAAATCAATTTTTCCATAAAAGAAGGGGAAGATGTGATACAGGTGGATGATCAGGGAGAGATAACTGCGCAAAATTCAGGAATAGCTACCATTGTCACCACAATGACTTCTGTGATTGATCAATCAGTACAAAAAACAGCAGAAACAAAAGTAAAAGTATTTGCGAAACCTCAATATAATTCTGAAATAAATAAAATGGAATGGGAATATGTCTATTTTGGAAGTTATCCGCAAAGTGAAGTTTCTATGGAAGAATTGACCAATGAAATGAAGGAAGCCGATTACGATCAATCTGGAGACGCCTGGATAAATGGGACGAAATACAGAAGAGTTCTGGGAGCAGATGGATATCGTTATTTTCGATGGGAGCAGTTAAGATGGAAGGTACTGGATGTAGAAGATCACAATTTAGTACTTTTGGCAGATCAGGGAATATACTGTGGTCCCTACTATGAAGATTTTAATACTTATATGGATTTGGGTTGGAAGAATTGTTCCATTCGTGCCTGGATGAATGATACCTTTTACAAGGAAGCTTTTAGCAGAGATCAAAAAAATATTATTGTAAATAAAGAAATTGCGACGAATCATTATTTGTCAGATGCTTCTGTAAATGAGATCTTTACAAAGGATAACGTTTATTTACTTTCTTATGATGATTTAAACAGCAACTATGGTCTTAACGAAAATGACTACAGAGTTGTCTCCTGCAGTGCGTATGCATTAACGAGATATGACGGCTCTATGGAACATGAATGCCAAGATTGGTGGTTGAGAACGCCATCTAACAGAGTTTCTGCTGATGGGATTAATAGTAATGGAAGCATTAGCGAATATTATTTTGACAGCAGTATCGCATATGTTCCGGCTATTACGATCGATGGATTGTCAGATTCCTGGTATTCTGAAAATACTATCAGCAAGCTAGAGGATCAGGAAATACAAGAGGGAGAAGAGACGAGATTCCGAATTTCCATAGGCGGAGGAGAGCTATCTGATTATACCTATCAGTGGTATTATGCTCCAAGCTTTGAAGATGAAGGAATCATGATCTATGGCGCAGAATCATATTTTTATACGATTCCCTCTGTAACAGCATATAATTCAGGATATTATTATTGTGAAGTAAATGACGGCGGCAAGATTATGAGGACAAATAAAGCAAAGTTGTCGGTATATGCTCCGTTCCAGACGGCCCCTGTCAAAGATCAATATGTGAACTTAGGAAATGACGCAGTTTTTTCAGTAAAAGCCAGCGGAGGAAGAGTAACAGATTATACATATCAGTGGTATTGGGCTCCAAATTCGCTTGATGAGGCAACTTTAATTGAAGGAGCAGTATCGTCTGACTATGTCATTCCGGCAAGAGAGATAACAATAGGCTTAAATGGTTATTTCTTCTACTGCGTGGTCAGCAATGGAGAGCAAACGATCACTACAAATAAGGCAAAGCTTACCGTGTCTGAAAGTCCAGCATCTTTGCAAATAAGCATGCCAAGCAACAAATCTGTAAAAAAAGGAACCAGCGTAACGTTTCAAGTAGAAGCCAGCGGGGGAAATTTTGAAAATTATGGTTACCAGTGGTATTATAGCATCTCTGAAAAGGCAAAAGGGGAAAAGATCAAGGGAGCAGTTTCTAACAGTTATACAATTCCAGCCTCTGATGTCACGAAGGAATTAAATGGAAGGTATTATTACTGCGTAGTAAAGGATGGGAGAGAGGAAAAAGAGAGCGGCAGAGCGAAGCTTTCCGTATGGTATCCTCCAAGTGTCAGCGGTCCCAAAGACTTGTCTGTGAGCGCTGGAGCCAGCGTAACATTTAAGGTGACAAAGAATGGAGGTAACCCGTCAAAATGCACCTATCAGTGGTATTATGCGACATCTTCAAAGGGAAGTGGCTATAAAATTTCTGGCGCAGTATCTTCTTCTTATACGATTCCAGGTTCTGGAGTAAAGAAAAATATTGATGGCAGATATTATTATTGCGTGGTGAGCAATGGAAAATATTCTGTCACCAGCACAAGAGCGAAGCTTAAAATTAAAATTCAAACCGTAAAAAATTTGTCTGTAAAATTGAATGCATCCAATGCAGTGAAAGTTACTTGGAAAAAGATAGACGGAGTAGATGGATATTATGTATACCGTTCCAATTCCAGATATGTAAATTATAAAAAGATCGCAACCGTAAAAGCGGCATCGTATCTTGATAAGAATTTAAAAGGTGGCAGAGTTTATTATTATAAAGTGGCAGCTTATAAAGGAAAGTCAATAGGCGTCCAGTCTGCGGCGAGATCAAAAAAAATTGGCGGAAAAGTGTCTACGCCAAAAATGAAATTTACAAGAAATGTATCAAAAAGGATGTTCACCATTTCATGGAATAAGATAAAAAACGCAACAAGAATGGAAATTTGGAGAAAAGTTGATAACAATGGAGAATATGAAAAATGGAAGACTGTTAATGCGAAAAGAACCAGCGTAACTTATTCTTATAAAAACTTTGCGCCAGGGCATAATTATTACTTCAAGATTCGCGCTTATTATATAAATGATGTGCCGGTATATAGTTTTTATTCCAAGGGTTTTGGAATGATATTATAACAGAAAGAGGAGAATATGGAGCATCAGTTATGTTTAGGATGTTTTAAGATAAAAGGCAGTTATCAAGTATGCCCTTATTGTGGATATCAAGAGACGTCAGAGGCCTTGCAGGCATACCAGCTGATTCCAGGAACTGTATTGCGAAACAGATATATCATTGGAAGAAGTATAGGGTTTGGTGGATTTGGAATTACCTATAAGGCCTTTGATACAGTTTTAAGCGTCGTAGTCGCAGTAAAAGAATTTTATCCAGCGGGACTTGTAAACCGGGGAGAAGGAGAAGTCAAGGTCGGCATTTTTTCTGGGGATAAAGAACAAGAATTTAAGAGGCAGTTGGAGCGTTTTTTAGAAGAAGCTAGAAATATGGCAATTTTCTCAAAAGAAAAAGATATTATCAATGTCTTTGATTATTTTGAGGAGAATCAAACTGCATATATCATCATGGAATATGTGGATGCTCCCCTGCTAAAGACATGTTTAAAAGAAAGAGGAAGATTTTCAACGAAGGATGCCGTCAAGTATATTTTGGCAATTTTGGATGCGCTTTCAAAGATCCACTCTCATGGGATCATACATAAGGATATCAGTCCAGATAATATTTTTTTAACAGGGGAAGACAGCATAAAGATTTTCGATTTTGGAGCTGCGAAGTTTCAAGGAACAGAGACAGAACGTACAGAAGATGTGGTTGTGAAAGCAGGATATAGTCCGCCGGAGCAGTATCGTTCTAAAAATGAACAAGGCGCATTTATGGATATCTATGCAGTGGGAGCTATATTTTATGAGATGGTGACAGGTGAAAAACCGATGGAAGCGCCCGATCGTTCCATGGAAGATGAATTAAAGATGCCCTCAGAATATGGCATTGAACTAGAGCAGCAGACAGAGAGAGTGATCTTAAAGGCTCTTGCATTGGAGCCACAGATGCGGTTTCAGACGGCAGAAAAGTTTAAGGATGCCATTGTTTATCAGAAAAAAGTGGAGCTTCCAGAACAAGAACAGAAAAGGCATCGCAGAAAGAAGCAAGTTCTTGCTATTGGATTACCGCTAGTAACAATGATCATGGGAGGAATGCTTCTGCTTAGCCAGACTTTATTTTCTGGCAGGGATAAGATTGATGTAAATAGCATTGGCAAACAGGAGATCACCGTATGGCTTGCAGAGGATCAAGACAGAGGTGAAGAGATCTCAAATGCCTTATTGGAAAGTGTCAAGAAAGAATGTCCTCAATTGAAAGTAAATATAGAAGTGTATCAGAGGGATGATTATAGCAACGCTTTAACAAAAGCTAAAAAGAATGGCAATATGCCAGATGTTTTTTGCACAAAATCGCTGGATCCGTCTGAAGATTGCGCTAAATTGACAAAATTAATCAATTCCATGAGTAGTTCCTCTTATCTCTTTTTTGATAATTTGGATCAAAAAGAAGTATATCAAATTCCTACTTCTATGCAGGTGGGAGTTGTTTATATCAATCAGGAAAAGCAAAAACAAATGCCAGAACAAGTTGACATAGACAAAATGCCAGAGCAGGGAAAAGCTCTTGGATATGCAGATCAAAAAAATATTTACCAAAAATTTAAAAATAAAAATAAGGCTGTCTCCTGGATTGCCGGTGATCTCTCTGATCTTGACGATGTAAAGGATGTGACAGTAAACATGCTTCCTCCAACTGATTTTTCTGTCTATCCAGTGTTAAAGGATGGAAAAATAATGGCAGTTATGGAAAATTGGTATGGCATTCAAAAGGGATTAGAGAAACAAAAGGAAGATGCCGCTATGTTTGTATTATCTTTGCTGCTTAGCGATGTAATTCAAAGTACGGCTTATATGGATAATGAGGATGGCATTCCGCTCAATCGCACAGTGCTTGAAAATTATAAGGAAACTAAAATGACCACATACCTGGCATTTTTGAAAGAGTATGACTTGGAAGATGCTGAAATTTTTGATGAGGATGAAATCTGCAGCGTGTTTCAAAATCAGATCGGAGGAAAAAGTAAATGATAAGATGCATGGGCTGTATGGAGGAAATTTCAGAAGAAGAAAAAATATGCAGACATTGCGGCTATCAGAAAGGGACCGACATAAAGGAAGCATATTATCTTTTGCCTGGGAAAATGATTGGCGACAAATACATGGTAGGCAGAGTGTTAGGATACGGAGGATTTGGAGTAACCTATATTGGATGGGATACTACTTTACATAGGAAAGTAGCGATTAAGGAATATCTTCCCAGTGACTTTGCCACAAGAAGCTATGGGACAAAGATGCTTACAGTATTTTCTGGGGAAGCTACGGTACAATTTGAGGCAGGCTTAAAAAGTTTTATCTCAGAAGCAAAACGATTGGCAAAGTTTAATAGCGTTCCAGAGATTGTAGATATTTATGACTGTTTTATGGAAAATGGAACCGGATATATCATCATGGAATTTTTGGAAGGGATGACGGTTAAGGAATTGCTGGCAAAGCAGCAGAAGATCTCGGTTGAGAAAGCTTGCTCCATTATAAAGCCCGTGCTAAGGGGGCTTGGACAAGTTCATAAGGAAGGGATTATACATAGGGATATTGCTCCAGATAATATTTTTATTACAAAAAATAAAGAGATTAAGATCTTGGATTTTGGAGCTGCCAGATATGCAACCGCAGTGCAATCGAGGAGCCTTTCGGTAATTCTAAAGCCGGGATATGCGCCGGAAGAGCAATACCGAAGCAGAGGAGAACAAGGTTCCTGGACGGATGTCTATGCTATTGGAGCAACGTTTTACAGGATGATTACAGGAGTGCGTCCCGAGGAGTCTATTGAACGTATGGTGGAAGATCAGCTTCAGCCGCCTTCTCGACTTGGAATAGAGATCGATCCCAATGTTGAAAATGCCCTTATGAACAGCCTTAACGTTAAAAAGGAATATCGAACCCAGGATGCAGAGAGCTTTTATCAAGCATTGGCAAGTCAAGAGAAAGTAGAACGTATCATAGAAGTGAAAGCAAAAAAGGAAGATTTAAAGCTGCCTGGCTGGATCAAATGGACAGCAGGGGCGGCAGGGGCGTTAGTATGCATTTGCGTAGCGCTTTTTATCACGGGGAATTTAAGTTTTACTTCCAAACAAATTGATAGTAAGACAGGTGTGGAAGCTTTAAAAGAGGGGGAATGTTATGTGCCTGATGTATCAGGCATGAGTTATGATGAGGCAGAAAAAATTTTAAAAGAAAAAGATTTGACTGTGGTGATCAATGGCATGAACTATAGTGAAAGCATCGAGAAAAATAAGATTTTGAGTCAAGAACCCAATAGCGGTGAAAAATTGAACGCAAAGGGAACCGTGTATGTCATAATGAGCGGCGGCAATCAGGAAGTGATGATGCCAGATCTTGTAGGAATGGATTATGAAGAGGCAAAAAGGCAGATTAAGGCTCAGAATTTAATTCTAAAAAGAGACGGGGTAAAAGAAGAGTACAGTGATTTTATAGAAAAAGGAAGAGTTATTTCACAAAATATTGATGCTGAGAAACGGATTGAGGTTGAGACTGAGATCGAACTTATCGTTTCTAAAGGAAGCCTTTCCACAGAAACGAAAGTTTTGACGGTGCCTGATCTGAGAGGTTTGACCAAAGAGAAAGCTTTGAAAGTTCTTGAAAATCTTAAAAAAGAGACAGGATTTACTTATTCAATTGGAAAAGTAAAGAATCAGCATAGCGTAGAAGTCAAAAAGGGAAAAATTATTAGCCAAGGGTTAGATCCAGGAACAGAGGTAAGGACAGATAAGCCAATCACTCTTGTAATCAGCAAAGGACCGAAGAAAGTCGAGGTTCCCAATCTTGTATATCGGACCAAGGAAGAGGCTGTAAAACTGTTAGAGTATTTTGGCTTTAAAGTACAGATTGAGGAAGAATATAGTTCAAAAGTTTCAAAAGGACTTGTGATAAGCCAAAGCCAGGAAGCAGGTACAGAAGAAAAGGAAGGAACAACGATAACGATTGTGGTAAGTCTTGGGGAATCAACAGAGAAAGATACAGATAGTTCTGGTTCAAGCAATTCTAATTCCCAAGACCGGGATAGTGGAAATCATGATGTTCCAGAAGAACCGCAGGTGCCACAGATACCGCAGGAACCACAGATACCCGAGGAACCGCAGGCGCCACAGATACCCGAGGAACCGCAACAGCCGACAAGTCAGGAGGACAGCGGAATCATTGAAGATATGGATGATGGGATCATTGAAGATACAGATGACGGGATCATTGAAGATATTTAAAGATCATGATCATAATATGATCTAAGAGGAAAGTTGGAAATGGAGGAAAGCATGTTATCATATAAGGTTTTATCTGAACCTGGGGAGCGAGAATATAATGAAGATTATGTGGGAGTAGCGGAAAGAGGAGATCTTTTTTGTTTTGTACTTGCCGATGGTCTTGGAGGTCACGGAGGCGGAGATGAGGCGTCAAGGCTTGTGGCGGAATATATCTTGAATGACTTCGAAAAAAATGGCGAGTCCTCAGAAGATTATTTAAAGAGCGCTTTTGAGAAGAGCCAAGAACTTCTCCTTAAGGAACAAGAAAGGCAAAAGAGAGTTTATGAAATGAAGACAACCCTGGTGGTACTCATCATAGATGATTATTTTATGCGATGGGGTCATATTGGGGATTCCAGGCTATATTATTTTAAAAATAAAAAGTTGAAAGAGAGAACGTTAGATCACAGCGTGCCTCAAATGCTTGTGGCTGCAGGAGAGATAAGAGAAGATCAGATTAGAGGACATTCAGACAGAAACCGCTTATTGCGGGCAATGGGGTCAGAATGGGATATGCCTCGTTATCAATTAGCTAAGCCGATTGAGAGAAGCGGCAATGAGGCGTTTTTACTGTGTTCGGATGGTTTTTGGGAATGGATTGAAGAAAAACAGATGCAGTCTTTGCTAAAAAAAGCAAGTTCTTCAGAGAATTGGATCAAACAGATGAAAGAGACTGTGCAAAAGAATGGGATGGGTAAAGGAATGGATAATTATTCTGCCATTGCTGTTATTTTGAAATAAGGAGGAAAATCAGTCATGGCGGTCGTACAATGTGAAAAAGCCCACTACTATGATAATCAAGAATATCAGCAATGTCCTCATTGCGCCGAATTAAGAGAACAAGGAAATAAAGAACAAGATTCCCTTACAGTAGCAATGGTTCAGGAATCCCGCCAGATTGAAAGTTATGCGGCGGAATATTTGAATAAAGTTTCCCAGAAAGCTGCCTCATCTGCATCTATAGATCAGGATTCAGATAAAACGATCAGCATATTTGAAGCACAAGGCATTTCTAAATGTATCGCGGGTTGGTTAGTTTGCGTACAGGGAGAAGAATATGGTCAATTTTTTCCACTGTATGCCGGATTCAACCGTATAGGGAGATCTCATAGCAATGATATTGTGTTAAAGGATTCTAAAGTGTCCAGAGAAGAGCATTGTTCTGTAGTTTATGAGGAAAAAAAGAATTTATTCTATCTGTTTCCAAAGGGTGGCAATCTTGCTTATCTTGGAGGTCAGACTGTGAAACAGGCACAAGAGTTAACACATGGACAGATTATCACGGTAGGAGAAGCAAAGCTGGAATTTGTGGCATATTGCACGGGGGAAAAGAAATGGGTAAAAAAAGAAAAATAAGTCTGACGGCAATTATTCTAGTGGTTTGGTATCTATGCTTGGGAATCAGCATCATGACATTTGCTTCAGATATTGATGAAAATATCGAGGAGGTGCGGATCGAAGGAGCTTCTTCTTGTATGCCAGATATAAAGATATATTGTTACCCAGCTAGAAAAGAATTGTTGGATGGAGTGAGTGTTACTTACGCAGAAGAAGAACTTGACGTACTGAAAGTGCTTCCGTTTGAAGAGACTCAAGAGGGAAGTAATTATTATATGCTCTTAGATGTTTCTGCTTCTGTAAGCCAAGCGTATTTTGCTCAAATGAAAACAAGCATTCTGGATTTTTGGGCAAAGATGGGAACGACGGATCAATTGACGCTGATTACTTTTGGCGACAAGGTACAGGTTGTTTTTCAAGATAAGACAGTAACAGATGATATTTCAGAACAAGTGAATGCAATAGAAAATACAGATCAGAATACATGTCTGTTTGAAGCAATTGATAAAGCTGCAAAACTTGCAGATACGAAAAAGCAAGCCGGGCGCCGCAAAATTACAATGGCCTTAACAGATGGAGAGGATTTCTCTGAAAATACTTCTACAAAAGAAGAGGCTTTAGCTACCTTGAAAGAAAAAATGATGCCTCTTTATGCCATGGCGGAGAAAGAAAATAATCAGGGAGGTGAAAATGCTTATTTGGACAGCATGGGGGTGTTTGTCCGAGATTCCGGCGGCGTTATGGAAGTGTTTGCTCCCCAGGACGCAGTATTAAAAATGCAAAATTTGCAGCAGGTTTTTCGGGAAGCATATGTGATACAGGCAAAGGCGCAGTCTAATGTGATAGATTATCAGAAAAAGCCACTGAACCTTGCTTTTGCTGACGGCATAGCAAAAACTGCCCAGTATCGAGCTTCTTTTTACCAGGAAGATACCAGTTCTCCTAATGCCAAGGTAAAAAAACATTCTGATTATGCGTTAAAAATTACATATAGTGAACCTGTAACTGGTGCAGAGCAAGTTTCTGGATATGAAATCACTCATGATGATGAGAAGATCACAGACGGCTATATGGTACGTTATAAAGAGAAAGAAAAACAATTTACGGCCATTATCACCTTTGAAGAGAAACTTATGAACGGCAAATATAAGATTACATTTCATGGGATTACCGACCGCTCGATGGAACAAAATCCGCTCAAGAAGACATGCAGCATTAAGATTAAAGATGGAGAGAAAGATGATATTGCTGATTATATTATGAAGTATCAGGCATTTCTTGTAGGATTGCTCGTTCTGATCGTGATATTAGCCGCTATAGCTCTTATGTGGATAAAGATAAAAAAGCAAGGAGGGATCGTTACCTTAGAGGGTAAAGCGGTACTTCAGTCTAATGTTCAGAAGAAGCATCAGATCAAGGTGCAGAAAAACCAAAGTTCGAAGAAGCAGATTCAATTTTTCTTGGATGGAATGATTTCTGGAAAAAGGCAGATCACAGTAGATATTGATCAGAGCATTATCGTAGGCCGTTCTTCCGTTTGTGAAGTCTATATAGATGATGATAATATATCCCGGCAGCATTTTGTAATTTGTGATCAAGATGGTGCGTTTTATATTCAGGATCTTAATTCCAAAAATGGAACTTTTGTAAATGGTCAAAATATTATGAGATCCAAAAAGCTTGAGAACGGAGACAAGATAAAATTCGGAAATATTATAATGACTGTGAGGTGGTAAAGCGTGAAAGAAATATATAAATGTCCGAACTGCTTTCAGGGGGATATACAATCCGGAAAATGTACAGCCTGCGGGTATGAGAGGAAGGACGACAAGGAAAATTGTTTAAGGCTTCCTGAAATGTATATCCTTGAAAACCGCTATATTATAGGAAGAATTTTAGGAAACGGAGGATTTGGCATTACCTATAAGGCATTCGACATTTTGAATCAGTGCTATTGTGCCGTGAAAGAGTTTGTTCCTCTGGGGGTTGTAAAAAGGATAGATTGTGGCGTTCAGATGGTGGTGACGTCCAGTTTAAATTTAGATGATTTCGAACATGGAAAGAAACGGTTCATGCAGGAGGCCCAGGTTTTAAAACAATTGACGGATATTCCAGAAGTAGTACAGGTGATGGATTATTTTTTACAAAATAATACTGCCTATTTTGTGATGGAGCATATCGAAGGCGCCAATCTCAAACAATTAATGACCACATATGGAGGAACGATTCCATTGAAGGAGGCAAGCTCTATCATTTACCATGCTGGAATGGCCTTGGACCAAGTACATAAAAGGGCGGGGATTTTTCATCGTGATATCAGCCCCGATAATATTATGGTCAGTAAGGATGGAAAGGTAAAGATTATTGACTTTGGCAATGCCAAACATATCATAGGAAATAAAAGCCAAACGCTTTCTGTAATATTAAAACATGGATACGCCCCTTTGGAACAATATTCGAGCACTGGAAGCCAGGGAAGTTATACAGATGTTTATGCGTTGGCAGTCACATTTTACTATATTGTAACAGGCAGGATGATCCCAGATGCTCCAGACCGTCTCGGCGGGATAGAGTATGCGAAATTAAAAGAATTAAATCTGTCGGTCAGTCAGAATATTTCTGATGCAGTAGATTGTGCATTGATGATAAGTAGTAAAGCCAGAACTCAGTCTGTAGCGGAATTTATCAAATCATTTTCTTCGGCTGAAAAACAACGGGTTCAGCGCCGCTTAAAACCATATCTAAAGCTGGCTGGAACTGCCAATCATATTTGGAGCATCCCGGAAAATAAAATTGTGAGAATCGGACGTTCTGTTGCGTGGGCGGATATCATCCCTTCCAGTGATGCAGGAATCAGCAATAAACATTGCGAGTTGTTTTATGATAGCATGGAGCAGCAGTTTTATCTGATTGATCATTCGACAAACGGAACTTATGTCGGAAATAAAAAACTGGTAGAAAATGAGGTAAATATTCTTTTTAATGGTGAGAGGTTTACCCTTGGAAACCATATCTGTGATTTGGAAGTGGGGTGGAACGAATGACTGAGATGGAAAAAGACGTCGTAACACTAAAGATTTATCCCAAGGAAAGAATAGAAGTAGGGACATCAAGCATAATCGGAACGCGGGACAATCAGGAAGACACCATATTTGGGTATGTTTGCCAGGAGAGAGCAATCGGCATGGTATGCGATGGAATGGGAGGACTTGCCAAAGGAGAGCTTGCAAGCAAGGCTGCGGCAGAAAGTCTCGCAGATGCATGGTTTGAGAGTAAAGAAATTGAAGATATCCCAGATTTTCTAAAGAGACAAGCGATTAAGGCAGATGAGAAAGTATTTTTTCAGGAAGATGAAAATGGGGAAAGAATCCGGGCTGGCACGACGATGGTGGCTGCCATTGTTGAGAAAGATGAGCTTTATTGGCTGTCCGTAGGGGACAGCAAAATATATATTATTCGGGGAGAAGAGATCATATCTGTATGCAGAGAGCATAACTACAGGCTTACATTGGACCAACGGTTAGAACAAGGGCAATTGACGCAAGAAGAATATGCTGCGGAAGAATACCGCGCAGAAGCGTTAATTAGTTATCTGGGAATGGGAAACGTTTCTTTGATGGATGTCAATGCCCAGCCTTTTCGAATGAGAGATGGGGATATTGTTCTTTTGAGTAGCGACGGATTATACAAAAGCCTTACAGAAAATGAAATTCTGCACTTAGTAACTGAATACCAAGAAAACGTGCAGCATGCTGCGGAAGCTCTGACAGCGGCTGCGATGGGCGATAAAACGTCAGGCCAAGATAATACGTCTGTGGTGTTGCTTCGTTATAAAGAGAAAAAAGAATAAAGTTATACAGGAGGATAAAAGAATGAATTTAAAAAGATGTGAAAATGAACACTTTTACGATGGGGATAAGTTTCAGTCCTGTCCTCATTGTGCGACCGATGGAAACAGGGGTACGCAGCTTACGGCTCCATATACGGATATGGGAAATGGCTATGGAGGAACAATGACAGAACCGGTTACAATGCCAATGCCAGGGCATCATGATCCGTCTCTGCCAAATAATGACACAGGATCTTTGAATGGCCAGAATATTTCTTTGATACAGGGAACAGATTCTGATAATTTATCGCTTCAGGATGCAGTTAACAAGGCTGTAAGCATGAAAACAGTACTCGAGGATGATCAAAAAACAGTCAGCTTTTATAGCGCAAAAACTGGCGTTGATCCTGTAGCAGGATGGCTGGTCTGCATAGAAGGGGCAGATTTCGGAGAGAGCTTTGTGATTAAAAGTGGCAGAAACTTTATTGGCCGGGCAAAACATATGGATATTATGCTTCATGGAGATCATAGCATTTCAAGAGAAAAACATGCAATTATCTTGTATGAGCCAAAGCGCAGGGAGTTTATCGCACAAGCAGGGGAGTCTAGGGAGTTATTTTACTTAAATGACGAGGTGGTATTAAATCCAGTAAGATTAAATCAACATGACATACTCACAATTGGAAATACCCGGTTAATGTTTTTTCCATGCTGCGGAGAACATTTTAGCTGGGATGATTACAAGAAAGATGAGGAGAAGAAATGAACAATTTAAAGACAAACAGAAGCGTTGGCTTGTATATAATGCTTACAATTTTAATGAACTTGCTTCCGTTTATATTTTTAGTCACTGTCATAAAACGGGTCAGTTCACAAATTTCTAATTTGGCGCTGGACTTTTTTATAGGCAAAGGGGAAGACAGCATTGCAGACTTATTAACAGGCATGTTGATTTTTATAGTATTTATCTTACTGTGCGCCATAGTATATCTTATTTATAAAATTATTTTGTTCTGCGGCGTGTGCAAAGATATCAATACCATCTGTGGAAAGTATCAAATTGGAAAAGACAGCGTTCATTATATCGTGGTCATGCTGTTGTCAGTGGTCACTCTTCAAATCTACGAGGTTTATTGGTCTTATCAGCAGGGAAAGAGGATCAGGGAAGCTGGGCAGGCGTATCAAAGTCCCATAAAAGCAAATGAAAAAGTACATCTGACATTCTCTTTGCTTGCGGCTGCTTCTATATGGATCAATGTCATATTAAGCAATCTGATTTCCTCTAATCCTGGTTTTTTACTGTCAAATATTTTTACGGTGATCTTTTTAGAATTTGCAGTATTTGTACTTTCTTATATGGGCATGATCAATCTGGCATATTTTATAAAAGATCTGAATACGCTTGCCATTGCTTATAATGCGCAGTTAGAATCATCATCAGACAATTGGAAAAGAGCGGATATTGAATATCAGGGACAAGAGCCAGGGAATAACGGAAATAGTGATGTTACAGTGCCGGTGGAGGAATGGATGCCAGATAAAAACAGCGCCTGGACGCCGGAAAGAAAAACAATGCCTCAAAAAGGGTTTATGGAAGGATATTCGGGCACTTATAAGGGAGCGCTCATTCCAATTGAAGGAGATGTCGTGGTTGGAAGGGATGAAACAGTTTGTAATGTGGTAATCAAGGAGCCGTATGTGAGCAGGAGGCATTGCGTTATCCATTACAATTATCAAAATGGAACTTATGTCGTTACAGATTATTCTACTACCGGAGTTTTTTATCAAAATGGACAGGCATTTCCTAAAAACAGCCCTGTAATCTGTACCCCAGGAACAATGATTGTAATTGCAAGAAGCGGAAATGAATTTTTATTAAAATAGACAGGCGGAGGAAGGAAATGTGGAAGCACAGAAGAACAAGTATCTAACAATTATCGATGATACAGGAAAAGTTCAGGAGATTTGCTTAGGATCTTTTCAAAAAGATCATATTTTATGGGGAAGAGACGCCGAAAAAAATGACATTGTTACACTTTCTCCTGTGATATCCAGAATGCACGGTAAGTTTAAAATAGTTTCTGAGGGATTGCTTTATGTTGATACAGGCAGCACCAATGGAACTTATATCGAAAACGCTTCTGGAAGGCATTTTATGCAGGGGGGAAGTCAATACGCCTGGCTAAGAGACGGCGATATGCTGCGTATTCAGATGCCAGACCGAGATGAAGGAAAATCTGTCCTGCTTCTTTATACAGAACAAGTGCAAGATGGAAAATGGCAAAAGTACATGATGCCTGCCCCCAAAATAAGCATTGGACGTGGAACGGAAAATGACATTGTCCTACAGCATATCGGAATCTCAAGAAATCATGCAGTGATTGAGCAGCAGGGGGATTCTTATTATATTACAGACTGCCAGAGTACAAATGGGGTTTTAGTAAATGACATGGTTTTAACCGGGAAGCATCGTCTCAAGGAAAAGGACGTGATCCGAATCCTCAGCAGCATACTCATTTTTACAAGAGACGGAATTTATTATAAAAGCTCTATGCAGGGAGTAAGCTTGAAAGTCCGCAATATGAACAAGGTTGTAGGAAAGGGAAAGCAGATTCTTCATAATGTAGATATTGATATTGACAGCAATGAATTTGTGGCGATTATCGGTGGTTCCGGCGCAGGAAAATCTACATTGATGAATGCAATCAGCGGTTTTGACAAGAAGAGAGAAGGTACTGTGCTGTTCTCTGGATTGAATCTCGATGAGAATTTTTCCGTGTTAAAAAGCCTCATTGGATATGTGCCGCAGCAGGACATTATTTTTGAAAATTTGACTTTGAACCGCATGTTGGCCTATACGGCGAAGCTAAAAATGCCAAAGGATACTTCAAAGGCGGAGATTGAAAAGAGAATTCATGACGTACTGGAAATGGTGGAGCTTTCCGAACATCAGAATACTTATATCCGAAAGCTTTCCGGGGGACAAAAAAAGCGCGCCAGTATTGCGGTCGAGCTTTTGGCAGATCCTAGTCTGTTTTTCCTTGATGAACCTACCTCAGGACTGGATCCAGGAACAGAGAAAAAGTTGATGGGAACGTTAAGCCGCCTTGCTAAATCTCAGGGAAAAACGATTATCATGGTAACACATACCACGCAAAGTCTTGATTTGTGCGACAAGGTGATTTTCATGGGTCAGGGAGGAAGAGTTTGCTTTTGCGGGACTTGTGACCAGGCAAAGATGTTTTTTGGCACAGATAACTTGGTGGATATTTATAATCAGATGGCGGCACAGCCCAAAGAATGGGCTTCTCAATATGCTAATTGCGTGCCGTTAGAGCCTGTTTATACTGAGGAAGGAAAAGAAGCGCCTAAAAAGAAGAAGTTTTCAGGACTGCGCCAATTCAGCATCTTAACGATGCGGTATGCAGAATTGATCAAAAATGATTTGCCGCGGCTTGCAATGCTGCTTTTGCAGCCAATCCTAATTGCAATGCTTCTTGGGATTGTAGCGGATGACAAGGTTTTTGAAATTTATGAGAGCACAAAATCGATTTTATTTGCATTGAGCTGTGCAGCAATCTGGATTGGATTGTTTAATTCTATTCAAGAGATTTGCAAAGAGCGTTCGGTGTTAAAACGAGAGTACATGGGCAATTTAAAGCTTTGGGCTTATACCTTGTCAAAATTTGTGATTCAGATGATTGTTGGAGTCGCCCAGGCAGCGATCATGACGGCAGTCTTTGGATTTGTCGTGGGACTTCCAGAAAAAGGAATTTTGCTGGAAAACAGTTTTTTGGAAATTTTTGTAACCATTTGGCTTACAATTACAGCTTCTATGGCGCTTGGATTTATCATATCAGCATTTGTAAAGAGCGGAGACAAGGCGATGACCTGCGCTCCTTTTGTGCTAATTATCCAGCTTTTGTTTTCTGGAATTTTATTTGAGTTAAAGGGGGCTGGAAGCAAGATTGCATATGCAACCATCAGTAAATGGTCTGTGGAAAGTCTTGGCAGTATTGCAGATTTAAATAGTTTGACATTGAAGATGCAGGAAGAAATTCCAGGGATAGAACATGAATTTCAAGAGATTTTTGAGTTTACCCGGAAGCATTTAATGTCAAATTGGGCAGTATTGGCAGGCATGGTATTGTTTTGCGGAGTGCTCACCACTGTGTTACTGCGCAATGTGGCAAAGGATGGAAGATAGTTAAAATAAAAAAGGTAGCAATAGGGGCTGTTGCAAATAGCTGTTATATACGGGACATGGCATTATATTACAAGAATTTGATCCATGCACTGTATATAAGCTGAACTTTGCAACAGCCCCTTGCATTATGAGCTACATCTGAAGCCCACGATAGCGGTTCAGACAGGCATAGATTTCCTGCTTTCTGGGCAAGGCAAATCCCCCAGATACATATCCTGCGTCACAAACTGCAGAAATTCCTTTTTGATCTAATAAATTCCATAGCTCTTCTGCGGTTTCAAGAAGGGTTCGTTTTCCATTAAAAAGTTTAAGCTGTGCGTATTTCATTAAAAGTCCCAGGGAAGCAAGCTGTTCCGTGTCGGTAAGCTGTTCCACGTATCTGACGTCAATTGTTTCTCGATTAATTACGATGGAATCTTTTCCCTGTGTCTTGATTTTAATGCGGTCATTTTTACGGAAGGCTGCGTCTGGCTTTATGGGACGGACACTGTTTGGCTTTGCGCCTGGAGCGGCAGGCTCTTCTGGAAGAGGAAAAGCCATTGCTTCCTTTTTAGCAAATTCTGTAATATCTCTTGGCAGATAGTGATCCATCTGAATAATATGGTCCGCTTTATGAAAATAGGAACCAGAGCTTCCTGCTACCAAGATCGTGGAAATTTGATAAACCGAAAATAATTCCTGTACCCGGTCAATGAAAGGCGTGATGGGTTCCAAGTCGCGGTGAACGACCCGCTGCATCAGCTCGTCCCGAATCATGAAATTAGTGGCGCTAGTGTCTTCGTCAATCAAAAGCAGATTGCTGCCTGATTCCATGGCTTCCACTACGTTGGCTGCCTGGGACGTGCTGCCGCTGGCGTCCTCTGTGCAGAAATGAACCGTATCTTTGTGGTTGGGAAGATTGCTGATAAACATAGAGATATCTGTGTGTTTGATACTTCGCCCGTCTTCTGCCCGTATTTTCATGGCAGTGTTATCAGTAATGACGTATTCTCTTCCGTCTCCGGCAATATGATTGTAAACGCCCAGTTCCAGTGCTTTTAAGAGCGTGGATTTGCCGTGGTAGCCACCTCCGACGATTAGGGTAATTCCTTCTGGAATTCCCATGCCTGTAAGATCTCCGTGATGAGGAAGCTTTAATGTCACTTCCATAGATTTCGGAGATTGAAATGCAACCGCTTGTTTCATGGGACGGTCAGAGACGCCTGATTCTCTGGGAAGAATGGCTCCATTGGCAACGAATGCGGCAAGACCTAATTTGGCAAGTTCCTGACGGATAAATTCCTGGTCTTCGGAAAGTTCCTGGTTCTTTTTTACAGTTTTTGGATCAAGGGAGCGGTAATACAGGGATTTTTTTACGCATCCAGGAAGAAAATCAAATAATATCTTGCACAATTCTCTGGCATTGATGGTGCGGCCATTGGCAGGAAAGCCAATTTCCATCCGTACAGATACACAGCCGTTTTTATCTATCTCGCAGGCTGTTCGTTCTAATATTTCCTGACCACAGTGGCTGACTGAGATAAGACCGCTTTTCCCAGAACCTTTTGCCTTGAAAGTGAAAGCCTGAACTTGTCTCGAAAACTGGCGTATCAAGTAATCTTGCAGAGCAATTCTCTTGTGCTTTTGATCATATAATTCACAGGGGAAAGCTGCCAGTTTTCCTGGGACCTGTATGCTTACCTTAGAAGGAGAGGCAAAGGGATCTCCCTGCACATGATCGATAGACAGCACATATCCCTCAAACTGCCAAGCTCCTCTCGTATCTTTATAAGCCGGATATCCTTTATGGTCTATGCGGTTTAGCAATTGACGTAAATCTGCAGATGTTTTCATGTAGTTCCTCCTCAATTCTTTCGTTTATCGGTTCAACTCCTCACAGGCAGCGTCATTGTGCTGCTCAAGAGACTAAAATTATTATATTTTTAAAGAAAGCGTTTGTCAAACGAGATCAAAAACTTATTGATTTTTTGATTGGAATCCTCCATAATAAAACTGACTAATATTTTTTACAATAGTACTATTTTAACCATTTTAAGGCTATTTTGAAAATAATATGGAGGCACAGATGAGTCAGGATTGGGAAAAATTTGGAAATGATATTCGAACGATTGTAGATAATGCTGTAAATTCCCAAAATTTCAGTGATTTAAATAAAAGCATTTCCAATGTCGTCAATGAGGCGGCAGACAGTTTGCAGAAAGGGATGCGCATGGCAGGGCATGTGGTGAACCAAGCGGCGGAAAAAAAGAGCCGAAGCTTTTATTCCACTTTCCAAAATGCTTTTGATTATAATGCTGCAAAAAATCAAGAAAAAAAGAATCAGCTTATGGTGGCAGACATAACTAGGAAAGATCTTTTTTTGAAAAAAACATCTCTTAAGGCAGGAGGATTAGCGCTTGCCATTTGCGGATGCGTGTTAAATATAGGATTGGGTTTTGCCGTGGCGATCTTGTTTTTGGTATCTGTTTTTTGGGGCAATATGCCTCTTGGCATTAAAATTGCTTTGTCCATATTACTTCCATTTTTTGCAGGCAGCGCAGTGATGACTTGGAAAGGAAGCAGCATGGTCTCTTCTGTAAAAAGATATCGCAATTATATTTCAGGTTTAAAGGGAAGGAATTATTGCAATATCAAAGAACTTGCCAGCCAGAGCGGAAAATCGGTGCATTTCGTGATCAAAGATCTAAGGAAAATGATTGACAAAGGCTGGTTTCGCCAAGGACATTTTAATCATGACAAAACTTGTCTGATCGTAAGTCATGAGACATTTCAAGAATACGAAGAGTTAGAGAGGCAAAAGGCAGAGCAGCAAAGGATTCAAAGCCAGGAGACTTCTGCTGATGAGACAATGGACAAGCTGGGACAGGTGATTTGTGAGGGAGAGCAATACCTTAAAAAAATTCAATATTGCGGACAATCCATTTCGGAGAGAGAAATATCAGCAAAAATTTCTCATATGGAGCTATTGATTCGTAAAATATTCGACCGGGTTAAAGAGGATCCAAATTCTCTGGAGAGCATTAGCAAATTGATGGATTATTATCTTCCCACTACTGTCAAGCTTTTAGAAGCTTATCAGCAACTATGCAGACAGCCAGTACAAGGAGAAAATATACGTAATTCCAAGCTAGAGATTGAGCAGGCTTTGGATACCTTGAATCATGCTTTTGAGCAGATTTTAGACCATCTTTTTGAGGATGTGGCATGGGACGTATCCTCAGATATTTCGGTGCTTGAGACCATGCTTGCCCAGGAAGGGCTGATGGAAAGCTCCAGTTGGAAGAGATAACGGCAGTCACGAAAGGAGTATCATATGAGTGAAGAATTTACAGAATTTACGGAAACGCCTATATTAACCTTAGATCCATTTCCAGAAAAAGCTGCTGCGGCAGAGGTTAAGGAGATAGAGAAAGAGCCAGCATGGGACGATACTATTTTATCCGAGGAAGAACGGCGGATGGTGGATCAGTTCATCAGTCAGATTGACTTGCATAATTCTAATATTGTCTTTCAATATGGAGCAGGGACGCAGAAAAAAATGGCGGATTTCTCTGAAAAAGCATTGGCTAATGTCCAGACAAAGGATCTTGGCGAAATTGGAGAACTAATTACAGGCGTGGTGACAGAGTTAAAAGGCTTTGATGCAGAAGAAGAGAAAGGCTTCTTGGGATTTTTCAAAAAATCTTCTCAGAAATTAAGCGTACTGAAGACAAAATATGATAAAGCTGAAACGAATGTCAACAAAATTATCAAGGTATTGGAAAGTCACCAGATGCAGCTCTTAAAGGATTCGGCTATTTTAGATAAAATGTACGAGCAGAACAAGGTCTATTTTAAAGAGCTATCCATGTATATTCTTGCAGGAAAGCGCAAATTAGAGCAGGTCAGGAGCACGGAACTTCAAGCATTGGTGGATAAGGCAAAACGTTCTGGGCTTCCAGAGGATGCTCAAGAGGCGAAGGATTTGGAATCTCTGTGTACCCGGTTTGAGAAAAAGATTCATGATCTGGAGCTGACTCGAATGATCTCTATTCAGACAGCGCCACAAATTCGCCTGGTACAGAACAATGACGCCATTATGGTAGAGAAAATACAGTCTACGATCGTAAATACCATCCCCTTATGGAAAAGCCAGATGGTTATCGCCATGGGCGTCGAACATTCGGCTCAGGCAGCAAAAGCACAGCGTGAAGTCACGGATTTGACAAATGATCTTTTAAAGAAAAATGCCGAGAAGTTGAAAGTCGCTACTATTGAGACGGCGAGGGAATCTGAGCGCGGGATCGTGGATCTAGAAACGCTGCGCATTACAAATGAATCCTTGATTTCCACTTTAGATGAAGTGATGCGTATTCAAAATGAGGGCAAGAAGAAGCGCAAAGAGGCAGAACTAGAAATTCACCGCTTAGAAGGAGAGCTGAAGTCAAAATTATTGCAATTATAGATATTTGGCAATGTAATCAAAGATAAAATATGTTTAATAAAATTTAATAAAATTTATTAAAAATTCGTTGAGTTTAGTAAAAAAACGATATGTACTCTGGACAAGAAATTGATTTTATGTTATGATTCGTAGCATACCAGTAAATGTTAAAAGTGGTAAAAATAGTGAATCAAACCGACTAACAGTTATATTTGGTATATCCCTTCTTTATAAATAATATGTAAGAACCCTCTGCCTGATCCCGACAGAGGGTTTTTACATAGCTTGCTACATGTTCAGTAATATGAATTTTTCCTGACCTAAGCTGTCATCATGTATGAAATAATTTGAGTTTCCCCATTTTGTAATTCATAGTGCCAAAAGGTCTTGCTGCCTTTGGCAGCATAGACATCTTGCACAAAAAGTGCTTGAAAAGCTAGCTTTTCAGAGCGCTTTTATGTGCAAAGTGTTTTCATCACTTTGTGATGGAAACCTTTTGTCACTATGAATTACAAAATGGGGAAACTAAAATGAAATAATTCTTGAAATTTCAATAACGAACGATTATGATAGTAATGGCATTATTGACATACAGAATATAAGAAAGAAATGAGGCAGACATATGGGAGGATTTTTTGGAGTAGCGGCGGCACAGGACTGCGTTTTTGATTTATTTTTTGGAATTGATTATCATTCTCATTTGGGAACAAAGCGGGGAGGAATGGTAGTCTATGGTGAGAAAGGCTTTGACCGTGCGATTCACAATATAGAGAACGCTCCGTTTCGTACCAAATTCGATAAAGATATCAAGAAAATGTCTGGGTATATGGGAATTGGCTGTATTTCAGATTATGAGCCGCAGCCTCTTTTGGTCCGGTCCCATCATGGCACTTATGCCATTACAACGGTAAGCAAGATCAATAATATGAAAGAGCTTGCCAAAATGCTTTTTGATCATGGACATTCTCATTTTTTGGAGATGAGCGGAGGAGACATCAACGCAACAGAAATGATAGCGTCCCTGATTAATCAAAAAGGAAATTTGATCGAAGGCATTCGCTATGCCCTCGATTTGGTGGATGGCTCGGTATCCATGCTTTTAATGAATGAGAAAGGAATTTATGCGGCAAGGGATAAGTATGGGCGGACTCCGGTGATAGTAGGCAAAAAAGAAGATGCATTTTGTGTTTCTTTTGAAAATTTTGCATATAGAAATTTGGGATACAAAGATTACAAGGAATTAGGTCCTGGAGAAATCGTAGTTGTGACAAACAAGGAATGTGCTACATTGTCTGAGCCAGGAAAAGACATGAAGATATGCACGTTTTTATGGGTTTATTATGGGTATTCGTCCAGTTCTTACGAGGGAACCAGCGTCGAACAGATGCGTTATCAATGCGGTAGCAAGATGGCGAAGCGGGATCATGTCAAGCCTGACATAGTAGCAGGCGTTCCCGATTCCGGGACGGCACACGCAATTGGCTATGCGAATCAATCAGGAATTCCATTTTCGAGGCCCTTTATTAAATATACGCCTACCTGGCCGCGTTCTTTCATGCCCGCCATACAGAGTCAGCGTGATCTGATTGCCAAAATGAAAATGCTGGCAGTCGAAGAATTGATACGCGGTAAAAGCCTGCTTCTGATAGATGATTCTATTGTAAGAGGCACGCAGCTTCGTGAGACAACGGAATTTTTGTATGAGAGTGGTGCAAAAGAAGTTCATATCCGGCCTGCCTGCCCGCCGCTTCTGTATGGATGCAAGTATTTGAACTTTTCACGATCTTCTTCGGAGATGGATTTGATTACTAGGAGGGTCATTGACCGTTTGGAGCATGGTAATGTGACAGATCAGGCATTAGAAGAATATGCAGATCCGCAATCTTCAAAATATGAACAGATGGTGGAAGAAATCCGTAAAGAGCTGAATTTTACGTCATTGAGGTTTAACTATTTAGAGGACATGTTGGACGCTGTTGGCATAGATAAATGTAAATTGTGTACTTATTGTTGGAATGGCAAAGAATAAGTCATAGAAGATGTTAGTGCCACAGCCCCCTATTGATACGATAAAATTATAGAATACGGAAACTCAAATAATTATTTTAAGCTTCCCCATTTTGCAATTCATTGAGCCAAAAGGTTTCCATCACAAAGTGATGAAAAAACTTTGCACATAAAAGGGACTGTCGCACAAAGATATTTACTTGTTCAAAAGGTTTCCATTGCAAAGCAATGCAAACAAAATACACAAAAGTCATCTTGGAAAGCTAGCTTTCCAGAGTGATTTTTGTGTATTCTGTCTTTGCCGCATCAGCGGCATGATCTTTTGACCAAGTAAATATCTTCGTGCGACAGCCCCATGTTATAAGATTACAAATTACGAAAACTCAAAGATTAATATTTTTCTTTATTTTACATATCATATTTGCTATAATACAGGGATAAATACCAGGTCTTGCTTTAAATTAAGGAGGTTTTCTATGAATTATGGAAAAAGGGGCGTGGCACGGAAAGAAAAGCAACTCACTTCCACTGCGTCATTAGTTCGTAAAAAATTTACAGTGATATTTTTCAAAACGCTGCTGGTATGTTTCCTTGCCGTAGTCATTATCGGCGGATGCGCCGGATTCGGAGTATTCAAGGGAATCATCGCTTCTGCTCCTGACATTTCAGACATTGATCCCTCTCCCACCGGATATTTATCGGTCGTTTTGGACAACCAGGGAAAAGAAACCGCCAAGCTGGTTGCGTCCGGCTCTAACCGCGTATATGTCACCCTGGATGAAATCCCCAAAACAGTGCAACATGCTTTTGTAGCGATAGAGGACGAACGTTTTTATGAGCACAATGGCATCGATATCAAAGGAATCATCCGTGCAGGCATCAAAGGCATTGGCAATGGTTTTCATTTCAACCAAGGAGCCAGCACCATCACCCAGCAGCTTTTAAAAAATAATGTATTCGAAGGCTGGACAAACCAGTCTGGCATGGAAAAGGTCAAACGAAAAATCCAGGAACAATACCTTGCTATCGAGCTGACAAAAATCAAATCTAAAGAATGGGTACTGGAAAATTATCTCAACACCATCAACCTCGGTCAGAACACCCTCGGCGTCCAGGCAGCTTCCCGCCGCTATTTCGGCAAAGATGTTTCGGAACTGACGCTGTCAGAAGGAAGCGTCATTGCAGGGATTACCAAAAATCCTTCCGCTTACAATCCTGTCAGCCATCCCGAAAAAAACAAAGAACGCCAAAAGCTAGTGCTTCAAAACATGAAAGATCAAGGGTATATTTCAGAGAAAGAATACAAGGAAGCATTGGAAGACGACGTTTATTCGCGCATTCAACAGGTTAATATCACCTTTATGGAAGAGAATCCCAATTCCTATTTTGTTGATGCCGTGATCGACCAGGTGGTACAGGATCTGGTAGAAAAGAAAGGATACACTGACACCCAGGCTTACAAAGCCATTTACAACAGTGGCCTCACCATAGAATCGACACAGGACATGGCCATCCAACAGATTTGTGACGAGGAGGTTAACAAACCAGAGAATTATTCTACCCCGGCGCAGTACTCCTTTTCCTATCGTCTCACTGTCAAAAAGGCAGACGGCTCCATGGAAAATTACAGCGAACAGACCCTGTTGTCTCACTATAACGCCGTCACGCCTGGCTATTCCTTGAATTATGCCAGCGTGGAGGAAGCGCAGGCGGCAATCAATAACTATAAGGCAGAAATCATACATGCCGGTGATAGCATCGTCGAAGGCGGCGAATCCGTGGTATTTACCATGCAGCCCCAGGCAGCCGTCACCATTATTGACCAATATACCGGAGATGTAAAGGCAATCGTGGGCGGCAGAGGTGAGAAAACTGGAAGCCGCACGTTAAACCGCGCCACAGACACCACGAGGCAGCCTGGCTCCACATTCAAAGTACTTGCCGCTTACGCCCCTGCCTTGGATACTGCGGGCATGACTCTTGCCACCGTTCAAGACGACGCCCCATACACCTATTCCAATGGTACATCGCTTCGAAATTATGATAACTCCTACCGGGGTTTTACGACTCTGCGGTATGCGATCACAAAATCCATCAATGTGGTCACTGTGAAAACCCTCACAGACATCTCTCCCCAGGTAGGCTATGACTATTTGAAAAACTTCGGTTTTACGACTCTGGTGCAGGACGATATCGTGCAGTCCCTTGCCCTTGGAGGCATCACCCAGGGCGTGACCAACTTAGAACTGACCTCTGCATATGCCGCCATTGCCAATGCAGGCACCTACACCAAGCCCCGGTTCTATACCCGGATTTTAGACCATAACGGAAACGTGCTGATTGATAATACGCCAGAAACCCACACCGTGCTCAAGGAAACAACCGCATTCCTGCTAACCGACGCCATGCAAGATGTCATCACGGCTGGTACCGGCGGAGCCGCTAATTTCGGCAATATGTCCATCGCTGGAAAGACCGGAACCACCACCAGCAACCGGGACGCCCTCTTTGCAGGATATACCCCCTACTACACCTGTTCCGTATGGTGCGGCTACGATGACAACAGCCCCCAGGACGGCGCTCTGACCTCCAATCCCAAAACACTCTGGAACCATATTATGGGCCGTATCCACGAAGGATTGCAGTACCAGGAATTTGTCCAGCCAGGAGGCATTAGCACCGCTGCCGTATGCAAAAAATCTGGCAAGCTTGCCGTCAGCGGACTCTGTGATTCAGATCCCAGGGGCAGCATGGTGGAAACAGAATATTTCGCCGACGGAACCGTGCCCACGGAATATTGCGACCATCATGTCAGCGCTACCATCTGTTCCGCCTCTGGACTGCTGGCAAATGAATTTTGTCCAGAAGAAACAAAGCAGACCGGAATCTATATTATAGGAGGATCTGGAAATTCAGGCGACGGAGAATTCCTGCTGCCTTCCTCACTGGAACAGGGCAATTATTGCACGGTGCACACTGCCGCATCCATCCTCCCGGAAATTCCTGAGATCCCAATCTTGGACGAGCAAGAAGAAACAAATAATGACAAAAAGCCTGACAAGGACGATAAAAAAGAGGACGACGAAGCCGAGGAAAAGGAAGAAAGCGACGACAACACAACGGAGGAGTCAGAACCTGAGCAAGATGACGAAAACAGATAGCGCTGCCGCAAAATAACAGTATCAAAAACAGGGGCCGTCGCACTAAGATGGGGCTGTCGCACGAAAGTATTTACCTGTTTAAAAGGTCTTGCCGCTCATGCGGCAAAGACAGAATGCACAAAAGTCATCTTGGAAAGCTAGCTTTCCAGAGTGATTTTTGTGCATTTTATTTGCATTGCTTTGCAATGAAAACCTTTTGAACAGGTAAATACTTTCGTGCGACAGCCCCATCTTAGTGCGACGGCCCTATTTTCCCCTATGGAGCACACCCAAATCAAAAGTTCTTGATAATTTTATATTCCTATGATTACTTTTTCAATCAAATTATTATCGTATAGAAACTTCAAAAAAACATTTCCCTGTATTGATTCCATCATTTCCCTGCCCCATGGAGTCCCCTGGCACAGGACTATCACTAAGAACAGAAGCCATACCACGATCATGCCCTCCAAGAGACCGATCGCAAGCCCGCCTAGATGATTAATACTGTTTAGTATCGGAAGCTTTGCTATCAGATCAAGGACATGCACCGCTATCGCCATGGCAATTAAAATAATCGTAAAAGAAATAGTCCATGCCGCCCGCTGTAAAATCTGTTCTGCTACAAATTCCCCCGCTTTTTCATAGACCCCGGCATCCTCTAGCAATCCTTTGGCACCTTGTCCGACAAGAGACTGAAGCTCCTTTGGCACTTCCATTCCAAAAACAGTGAATTCCTCTACTTTCTTGTCTTGCGCTGCTTCCTGCCGTCCCTGTTCTTTGATATTTTCCTTCATATAATCTGTGCATTTTTCCCTTACCGTATCATAAAGGGGCGTCTGATTACGCAAAAACGCCTCCGTATAAGGAGAGAGCGCTGTAGCCAGTCCAATCGTCAAAAAAACTGCCGCTAATGAAAACAGTACCCGCACCATGCCTCTCAGATACCCATGAAGCCCAAAGCCAGCCACAATTACCAACACTGCAACTAATAACATATCCATCCTGTTCACTCCTATTTCAGCCTGATCTTTTGCGTCTCTCCCTCTGCCCAAAAAGTATAATCCCGAATACTTCCTGCAGATGTCACTTTCCAAATGTTCTTTTTAAAATTGCCATGAAATTTTTCCACTCCCCGCAAAGTAAAAATAGCGCATTCCAAATCTGTGCGCACACAAATTTCATCACGATCCAAGAATTGAATCTCTTGATATTCCATATTGAAATCTTTGACTAGTATTTCCGTCCCTTTTAAATCAAAAACTTGCATCCTGTAAGAGTTCTTGGTGTTTTCATTTGCAAAAACAAATCCCACGTAAGCCTCGTTATAAAAAATACTGCGTATTTCCGACTTTGACACAATCTCTGCTTTCACTTTGGGCTTTTGCTCTCCCTCAAAAATCACCGCTTTTCCATTCCCAAACGCTACCAGAACGTCATTGCTGAGAAATTCCACCTTGGGAACCACCAAATCTTCATAGGAATATTGTCCCACGATGTTGTCAATTTCTTTTTGTCCTGCTGCACCAAAATGATAGAAATTCAATGTCGTCTTTACGGTTCCCTGATTGACATCCAGCAGCGATACCGCCAATTTCCTGCCATCGTTGGAAATGCTGATATCCAGAGGATATCCTGTATTTTCCGTATGCAGCTCCCCTTCTGCAAGAAATTTCCCCTGCCTGTCATACAAATGAATATAACCCGTGCCATTCTGCTCCATTAAAATAGCCACGGTCCCCTGATTGGCTACTCTTACACGCTGAATGGGCATAACCGTCTTGATCTCTCCACAGGGTCCCTTTTGATCCATAATATAAACATGTTCACCCTTACGGTCCGCAATCACGGCATATCCCTCGCAAGTGTCCACCATAGGCGACTGCATTTCATAAGTCTGATTCCAGATCAAATGGTTCTCTCCATTGATGCAAGAAGCTCCGTCCTTGCTGTATTTAATGACGTTATCCTCAAAAGAGGTAAATAACGTTCCCTCAGAATCCTTGCGCCGGACCTTATGGAGGATCTCATAATCTGTATAACTTTTATTTTGTATGTAGAGATAGACTCCTGTCATCGTCCCCAAAGCCACAACAGCCACAAGCGCCGTAAGAAGCAGAATTCTCCTGCGATGTCTGTGGATCTTTTGATTCATTTCCTTTACATCTGAAGCTGTCACCACCCGATATGCCCTTTGTTCCAAATCTGCACCTCCAAAATAATCTCACGCCGAATAGAAACGGCAATCACAAAATGCCGGATATATAGTATATCATACTCCGGCATCCTGTGCATTATATTTTATGGAAGCAGCAGCTTTTGCCCTGCATAAATCTTATCACCGTCTTCAATTCCATTGGCTTTCTTTATCGCTTCTGCCATATCTTTACTTTTATATATCCTAAGGCAGATTGTATTTAACGTATCGCCAGGCTTGACCGTGTAATACCGAGGCTCGCCGCTTTGCGCCGCAGTCTCCTGCGCCTCGTTTTGATCCGCCTGATCGTCTTTTACTTCCTCTGCTGATCTATCTTGCGATTCATTTTCAGGTTTGTCCTCTGAGGGATCTTCCTGGTCGTCTTCTTGGGGCTCCTTGGGCTTGTCTTCCTGCTCTTCTGCTTGCTGCGGCTGGTCTTTGGAATCTTCCTGATCTTTGCTTTCTTCTTTATCGTTTCCTTCTTCTTTGAGATTTTCTTGTTCTTTTACTGGCTTTTCCTGCGGGGCCGCCTGATTCGGTTCAACTTCTTTGTTATCTTCTAGCGGAGCCACTTGGGATTCTATTGTCTCCACAACTAGTCCATCCTCCTTAGAAGCATTTATTTGTCCCGCTCCCCCATTGCCAGGATTGAGGAGCCGCAAAACTTCTTCCACCTCCTGCATTTTCCGGTAATTATTGATCGTTGTAATTCCGATTACGCAAATTACTACCAAAAAGAAAGAGGATGCTGTATAAAGCAACTTCCTGTTCTGCCGTTCCCTGCTCTTGCCTTGGCGTTCCAACACCATTCTGCGGTAAGCTTCCAATGCCTCCTCTGCCTGGCTTTTGGGTTCTTGGCGGTTGTTCTTTGAAAATATTTTCTGGTCAGCAGGCTTTTGGCGGGCGGATCCTTCGCGAATTTTGCGCTCTGTTCGCTTTTCCTGTCTGCGCATCTGGTCCAGCATCGCCCTGGCGTCCCGCTCGCTGCTCCTGACTGTCTGCTGACTCTGCTCTTGCGCCCTTGCAAGCTGGCGAGCCTCGTTTTTTTGTTGCGAAGCCACTTCCTTTAAATCCTCTGATTCTGGTTGCGAACTCTTTTCCGCTCTCTCTTCCCTTCTTTTTTGTTCCTGAACTTTCAGCTCTTCTTCCCGTTTGCAAATCATATATTCCTGCATGGGAAGATTCTTTTCATAATATATGTAATAGCCTTCCCGTTTCTGAAGATATCCTTGTTCATATACAAAGAAACGCTCTTCCTCTTCCAGGATATCCATCAGCATCAAAACTTTGTCCCTTCCAGAAAAATATTTCCGGTGCGCCCCCTCCACTGCTGAAGATAAATCCAGAGTTTGGCCTGCCTTGCCCAAAAACCATCCCACAACCTCCAGTTCAGGGAAATACTGCTTTTCCTCTTTATAGATATAATCCCAGAAACTGTCATCCAGACAAATGGCGTCCCACTGGAATACTGCTGCGCCGCACTCCACAAGGCCGCTGATAAACGTATACCGTATATCCTTTTCCACCTGGCTTTTTCCCAAAAATACTGCTGCGCAGGCTTCCTTTTCCTTTGCCATATTCCGCAAATAAGTATATACATAATCTTCGAGGTAAATCTTGTGCCTTCCTCTTGGGCTGCCCTCCTGCCGGATATTTTTAGGCAGGCAGATCGTATCTTTGTTGTGATTGTCTTTTGCCGGATCATCTTTGCAAATTATTTCTATCATGTTGTCACCTCTCTGCCCTCATGGTAGCATACATAATCTGCATTTTTTGGAATTCTTTGTCATACTTCCCAAAAACTTCTCGACAGCCTGCGGCAAAATTTTGTTCAATTCTGCAAATTACAACTCTGTCCTGCCCTCCAAGGCACGGAGCAGCGTCATCTCATCTATATACTCCAAATCCCCGCCGACTGGCACGCCGCTGGCAATCCTTGTGACCTTAATTCCGGCGGGTTTGATCAGTTTGCTGATATACATGGCGGTAGTCTCTCCCTCCAGGCTGGAGTTGGTGGCGATAATCACTTCGCCGACCTCTTCTTGCAACCGCTGCATTAATTCTTTCAAGCGTATATCATTCGGTCCGATTCCCAGCATCGGCGAAATCGCCCCATGGAGCACATGGTATACTCCCTCGTACTTATTGGTCTTTTCATATGCCGCTAAATCCCGGGTGTCTTCGACCACCATAATCGTTTTATGATCACGGTCGCTATTCCTGCAAATCGGACAGTATTCCTCATCCGTAAGAGTATAGCAGGTTTTGCAGTACTTTACTTTTTGTCTTGCGTTCAAAATAGCAGAGGACAGCTTCTCCACATGTTCCAGAGGCATGTTTAAAATATGAAAAGCAAGCCGCTGCGCCGACTTGCTTCCAATACCTGGCAGAGAAGACAGCTCTTCTATCAAATTGCTTATCTGTCTGCTGTAGTAATCCATATGTTCCTCCCTTAGAACGGAAATCCTCCTCCCAGCCCTCCGGTAATCTTAGCCATAGACTGCTGGGACGCCTCTTCGATCTTGCGAAGCGCCTCGTTGGTGGCAGCCATGATCAGATCCTCAAGCATCTCAATATCGTCCGGATCCACCACTTCTTCCGCCAGTTTCACTTTTGTTACTTCTTTCTTGCCAGAAATGGTAACTTCCACCGCTCCGCCTCCTGCAGACGCCGTGACTTCTTTATCTTCCAGCTCCTTAGTGGCTTCCTCCATCTGTTTCTGCATTTTCTGTGCCTGCTTCATCAGATTATTCATATTTCCGGGCATACCTCCCGGGAATCCTCCACGCTTTGCCATTTACATATCCTCCTGCTCTTCAATCGTGATTTCCATATTGATAATTTTTTCAAAATCCACATAATTCTCTTTCAAAGGGCTGCCAGTTTCATTTAATGCTATCCTGAAAGGGATTTCTTTCCCTATTTTCTTTGCCATCGCAGCTTTGAGCTCTTCTTGGTGTTCCTCAGTATTCACAAAGGCTTCCGCCACTTCATCCTCCAGTAGCAGCAGAAGCTTCCCGCTTTCTGACATGGTAGGGCGGGCTTTCTTGAGATAATTTCTCAGCCCAGGCGACAACTCTCCTACGATAGAATGCCACTGCTTCACCGCTTGCCTTATATCTTCCGAAACTGCCTGCGGCAGCGACAATGCCTCATCCTTTGCTTGGGCTTGCATGTTTTGCCCGGCAAATCTTCTTGCCTCATGCTCTAGCCTGCCTTGCCCAAGATTCTCACTTCCTGCTCCTAGCGCGCCCTCTGCTGGATGAGTCGCAAAATTTCCAGCCTCCAGCTTCTGTTCTAACTGCCCAATGCGCAGCGCCAGTGAATCATAATCCTGCTCCATTTCCGGCTTGCATAATTTAATCAGCGCAATCTCAATCAGTATCCGCTTCTGTGCCGCAAAGCGGATCTGGCTGGACAATTGAGAAAATATCCGAATATAGCGCATTAGCCGCACCTCATCTACCATCTTTGCCTCTTCTTTCAAAAGCACGAGATTATCGCTGGAAATGTCAAGCACGTCTTCCATGTGATCCGAGCTTTGCAGCAACAGCAAATTTCTCAGATACCATGTAAAATCGGTCACAAACTGCCCAGGCTCTCTCCCCTGAATGATCAATTCTTCCAGTTGCGCAATCACTCCTGAAATATCATTTTTGATAATTTTGCGCAGCATCCTGGAAAAAACTTCTGTATCCACTGCCCCAAGCACCTGAAGCACATGATCATAAGTTAAAGCCTGCCCCAGATAAAAGGCAATGCACTGATCTAGCAGGCTTAAAGCATCGCGCATCGATCCGTCCGCCGCTTTGGCAATATAACGGATCGCCTTGGGTTCCACTTCTACCTGTTCCTGAACCATCAGCTCTGACAGGCGGTTAGAAATCGTCTCAATCATGATACGCCTGAAATCATACCGCTGGCATCTTGAGAGTATGGTGACCGGAATCTTATTGGCTTCGGTGGTCGCCAAAATAAATATTACATAAGAAGGAGGCTCCTCCAAGGTTTTTAGCAGCGCATTAAAGGCTCCTATGGAAAGCATATGAACTTCGTCAATGATATAGACTTTGTATTTTCCCTCAGTCGGCGAATATGCCACCTCCTCACGGATCTCGCGGATATTATCCACGCCGTTGTTGGAAGCGGCATCTATTTCTATCACATTCATGGAACTGCCTGCTGCAATAGACTTGCAGCAGGAGCAGGTTCCACAGGGACTTCCATCCACGGGATGTTCACAGTTGACTGCCCTTGCAAAAATTTTAGCAATGGTAGTCTTACCAGTTCCCCTGGTCCCGCAGAATAAATAGGCATGTCCCACCCGGTCTGCTTTGATTTGATTTTTTAATGTTGTCACAATATGTTCTTGTCCCCTGACATCCTCAAACTCCCGAGGCCGGAACTTGCGGTATAACGCAGTATATGACATTTTTAATCTCCGAAACTAATTCCCATCAGCTTTGCTTCCTTAATAATTTTAGAATCCGGTTGCACGGTCTTTAATTTTCCTGCCACATCTTCCAAAGGCACTTTCTTGGTATTTCCATTAATCATGGCGACCATATAGCCATAATCTTCTTTCAATATCAGCTCTGCAGCAGCAGCGCCCAGCCTGGTGCAAAGCACTCTGTCATAAGGGCAGGGACTGCCGCCCCTTTGCGTATGACCGGGAACGGTGACGCGCACTTCGCATCCTGATTTTTTCTGAATCCGTTCCGCCACCTCATAAGATACGGAAGGATATGGGTAATTCTTTTTCTTTTCTTTTAATTCTTTCTTAGATAGCGCCGCATCCTCTTTGGAAATTGCGCCTTCTGCAACAGCGAGGATCGTAAATCCTTTTCCTGCCTTGCTTCTGGCTGAGAGCGCGTCTAACACCTTGTCAATATCATAAGGAATCTCCGGCAGCAGGATAATGTCCGCGCCTCCCGCAATTCCTGCATACAAGGTCAGCCATCCTACCTTATGCCCCATGACTTCCACAATAAATACACGGTTATGGGACGCCGCAGTGGTATGGATACAGTCAATTGCTTCCGTGGCAATGTTGATCGCGCTCTGGAAGCCAAATGTGACGTCTGTGCCATAAATATCATTATCGATTGTCTTGGGCAAATGAATCACGTTGAGGCCCTCTTCGCGCAAAAGGTTTGCCGTCTTCTGTGTTCCGTTGCCACCCAAAATAACCAGGCAATCCAAGCGCAGCTTATAATATGTCTGCTTCATCGCTTCTACTTTGTCCAATCCATTCTCATCTGGCACCCGCATCAGCTTAAACGGTTGCCTTGAAGTTCCAAGGATGGTTCCGCCCTTGGTAAGAATCCCGGAAAAGTCTTCTGAGGTCAGTAAACGGTAATTCCCATAGATCAAGCCCTTATAGCCCTCATAGAAACCGTAAACCTCGAGATCTTCCACATTCTTGCTCAGACCCTTTACGACGCCACGCATTGCAGCGTTCAGCGCTTGGCAGTCACCACCGCTTGTCAACATTCCAATTCTTTTCATGACTTCACATCCTTTATTTTTTATTTTTTGTTGATTATGAAATAATTATATCCCAATTTTTTACTCTTCACAAGATTTTTCATTTGCATTTTTCAAAATATTTGTTATACTCTATAGGTAAGGAATTATTTTTGGAGGAGTACCCAAGTGGCTGAAGGGTCTGGCTTCGAACACCAGTAGGTCGGTAATCCCGGCGCGGGGGTTCAAATCCCCCCTCCTCCGTTTCCAAAATTCATGCTTTGCGGCTATAAGGCGTAGCCTGTATATACCAGGACATACATCTTGACATTTCTGCATCTGCCTTATGCCATTTCTAATTTACATAAGGATCAGGGTGTCAAAAGGATTGAATTGGCCTGCAAGGGAATTTCAAGCCTTTCGGCACCCTAGTCATATAAGTTTATTACACACATTTTCCCAATATTTCATTTAGAAAGGTTTTCAGCATGAAAAAATTTTCCCCGCTTTTCTTATACGCCTGCCTCTGCTTCTTGCCGCTGGCTGGCTGTAACCAACCATCGAAAAATGCCGCCGATTCGATCCAGGCAATTTATGATTTATATATTTTAGGAGATACCCGAGGCATATCTTCCCTTGGCATGCGAGACGAAGACATTTCCAAGGCGCAGAAAGTCTATGACGACTCCCTGAAAGAAACGATCCGTAATAATTTCGCCAGCAGTGGCCAGGAAATTGACGAAGATACCCTGCACAGGCTCTGCGACGCCCGAAAAAAGGCGCTCGCTAAAATGAGCGCTTCGGCAAAAGTAACGGAAACGGACGACGGGAAAGCTACCGTCTTGGTACAGACTACCTATTTTGATGAATCAGCGTTGGATGCAGATGCTTTTTACAACGCAAGAGAGGATTCCTTGCAGAACACATTTTCTAATTTAGAAGAACAAAAGGCATTCCTCATGAACGCTTACACTGAGAATCTCATCGATGCTTATCAGAAAGTCGCGCCCTCCGAAGACACGATAAGCATTACCGTGGAATGCGTGATTCAAAATAACACATGGGTGCCCGCAAACATGTCCTCTTTCGGCTCCGATCTGGCTCTCGCCCTCACTGGGCAACAAGCTTCCGATCTCTGAGAGTCATATTCCCCCCGTTAGCAGCATAAGATGTAAAAATCTTTATGGGAGTTGCACCATGTCTGAATTCCACCGAATGATCACATATCTTTACTTATATGAACAAGGAGTCAAAAGCCGCAATATCGGGTTTGCGAAAGTCGAGAAGAGGGACCAGCGCTGTCTCCTTGAAATACATATGAAAAACACTGGATACAGCCTGTCGCCTGTCAAAGTATATTTTTATCTGCAAAAACAGGAACAGCTTGCTGGAATATCACTTGGAAACTTCTCTCTTACCCGTGGAAACGGAGATTTTAAAACTGTTTTAAATGCAGAAAGCCTCATGGACTCTGGATATCCTCTGGATGCAGTAAAAGGAGTTTTCATCCCTCTTTCCGAGCGCGCCATGTTGGTGAGCCAATGGGATGATGATGAATTTCGCCGCGACGCCTTTATAGATATCGAAGAGCTTCCCGACCAGTCAAAAGCTCCTGTTCCAGAAGAACTGCCCAACGAAGAAAACGCAGAAATTACAGAACCGAAAGAAGAACCCCCCTTGGATGCAAAGGAAGTTCCCGCGCCTGACTCTGCCTTAGCAAAAGAACGTCCCCCTGCTGTGCCAAAGAAAGAGACAGCGCCAGACTTGCAAGCTTCGCCAAGCTCTGATTCACCTGACAAGGCTTTGGATCTTTCCTCCGTCCCCCAAGAAAATAAACTGGCTTTCCATGCAGCAGAAGCCCCTTTGGCGCCCGATTCGCCAAAAACTACTGACGCACTGAAAGCTTTAGAAGCGCTTCCCCGTCTTGAAAGCAGAACGTCAGGCTTTCGTACCGTTTCCAGGGACCATGGTCCTTCCAAGGAGCGGCAGGCTGCCACCAATAATCACTCTTGTGATCAACGCAAGTCTGATTCACCAGAGGATTGGCAGCTTCGGTGGCGTTTTATCTTGGAAAATTACCCTGTGATGACCCCATTTTCCGGAGACGAACATACGCTCTGCGTAAGGCTGGAGCTAAAGGATCTGCGACAACTACCGAAAGCATACTGGTATCTGGGAAACAACAGCTTTCTACTCCATGGATTCTTCAATTACCGTTATCTGATCCTTGGCATGACGGAAGAATTCGGCGTCAAGAAATGGTTTATCGGGGTTCCTGGCGTTTTCCAGAACCCGGAACGGGTTATGGCGGCATTATTTGGCTTTCCAGAGTTCCGCAGCGAAAAGCCCTCCCCGATCAATACTGGACAATTTGGTTACTGGTATCATTATCTCAACGAATTGTCACAGCCTCCCAAAAAAGAAGAGTCTTGAAACCGTCTCCTTATAATTATCCTGCCAGCAGAGCGTATACTTCATGGTCCCGAAAGGCGCCTTGAAGCAATACGCTCTGTTTTTTTATTCCCTCCTTATGAAAGCCGAGGGCTTCCAGCAGCCTTTGGGACGGCAGGTTGTCTGGCAACACCAGCGCTTCGATCCGATGCAGCTTCATATCATCAAAGGCAACGCTGACTGCCTGATAAATGCTCTCTCTGGCATACCCCCTCCCCCAGAACCTGTGGTCAAACTTATATCCTAGCTCGCAGGACTGATATGGCCCTCTGCGGATGTTTTGCATGGATACCGTTCCGATCACTTGTTGCTCGCTGTTTTTTTCGAATACCCAAAAACGCACCGCTGACTGCTTCACTGCCAAATGGTACTCACAGTGAAGCAACGTCCTTTGAAATTCCTCCGTATAAAAATTCTTGGGGCGCTCTGGCTCGCATTGTTCAAAAATCTCCTGATTATCGAGATAAAACCTCAATACCTGTCCCGCTGCCGTCTGAGGCAAAATCCTCAGTACCAGTCGGGAAGTCTCATAATTCATTTGCATTTGCATAATCCTCTGCTTTGTTTTAGAATGTATACATCATATTTTAGCACAGAATTTACAGGAGCGCATATGGAACAAAAGGAAAAATTTATGAAAGAGGCGATCCGGCAGGCAAAAAAAGCGGAAAAAATTGACGAAGTGCCTATCGGATGCATCATCGTGTACCAAAATAAAATTATTGCCAGGGGCTATAACCGAAGAAACATTGACAAAAATACCCTTGCACATGCGGAACTCTCCGCTATCAAAAAGGCTAGCAAAAAACTAGGAGACTGGCGGCTGGAAGGCTGTACCATGTATGTGACTCTGGAACCTTGTCAGATGTGTGCCGGCGCCATCGTCCAGGCACGCATTGATAAAGTGGTGATTGGCAGCATGAATCCCAAAGCCGGATGCGCTGGCTCAGTCCTCAACCTGCTGCAAGTTTCTGCCTTCAATCACCAGACAGACTTAGAAACTGGCGTACTGGAAGAGGAATGTTCCCAAATGCTGAGCGATTTTTTTAAAAAGCTGCGCCAACAAAAACGTCAGGAAAAAGAAAACAAATGCAAAACAGAATAAGAACGGTTGACTTTTTTTTCAAAACACGCTATACTTAAGTCTCCGAGCAGCCGGGGCGGCAGCGGTGCCCTGTACCAACAATCCGCTATAGTTGGGGTGATGCTCTGCCCCGGGTTTATGACTGTGGGGCTGCCTTTTATAAGTGGTGACGACGTTTGGGTCTTACGCAATGGAACTCTGTGAACCGTGTCAGGTTGGGAACAAAGCAGCACTAAGCAGAACCTTTCATGTGCCGTGAGGCTGCCTGAGCCGAGCTAACTGTAAGAGTAACGTCCATGGTCAGGATTCAAAGCAGGGCGCTCGGTTTAGAAAGATTATGTTACCGTCAGCGGAACACGCAGTAACAAGATTATATGAATTATATTATGGGAATATTTACCAATCCCTCTGCACTTGACATATAGATGCAGAGGGATTATATTTATTATATAAACAATAATGATTACTATTATTTTAATTATGGAGGAAACTAGCATTGAACAAGCATAGCCGCCAGAGAGAATGTATCAAAGAATTTCTGGCAAACCGCTTTGACCATCCAACTGCAGAAACCGTATATCTCAACGTGCGTAAAGATTTTCCCAATATCAGCCTTGGAACCGTTTACCGTAACTTGTCCCTGTTAACTCAACATGGACAAATACGAAAGCTTTCGACTGGCATCGGTCCTGACCGGTTTGACGGAAATACTGCCCCCCATTACCATGTGCTTTGCACACAATGCAACAGCGTGCTAGATCTGAAAATGGAAAATATCGATCACATCAACACGCTTGCAGGCACGCAGTTTGAAGGCGAGATTCAAGGGCATGTCACTTACTTTTATGGCAAATGCCCAAACTGCCTGGAAAAAGAAAATAAAATAAATGTTGACACGCTATAATAGTTGTGTTATCTTAATATCAGTAATAATTACTATTATTATCAATCCAAAATAAAATATAAAATTCTAAATTCAGTTTATAAAGAAAGGATGACAAAAAATGAAAAAATTTGTATGTAATGTATGCGGTTATGTTTATGAAGGAGATGCAGCACCAGAGAAATGCCCACAATGTAACGCACCCTCTTCTAAGTTTACAGAGCAGTCTGGAGAAAAAACTTGGGCTGCAGAGCACGTCGTAGGAGTTGCACAGGGCGTTTCTGAAGATATCATGGCAGACTTAAGAGCGAACTTCAACGGCGAGTGTACCGAGGTTGGCATGTATCTTGCGATGGCAAGAGTTGCACATAGAGAAGGATATCCTGAAATTGGCTTATATTGGGAAAAAGCCGCTTATGAAGAGGCAGAACACGCTGCTAAGTTTGCGGAATTGTTAGGCGAAGTTGTAACTGACAGCACCAAGAAGAACTTAGAAATGCGCGTGGAGGCTGAAAACGGAGCAACAGCAGGCAAATTTGATCTGGCAAAACGTGCAAAAGCGCAGAACCTTGACGCAATCCATGATACCGTGCATGAAATGGCAAGGGATGAAGCTAGACATGGCAAGGCATTTGAAGGCCTGTTAAAGAGATATTTTGGTTAATCGGAAATACGCATAGAATAAGGCTTAGCAGGGGAATGGGCGCACTTACGCCCGTTCCTCTTTTTTCTTAAAACTCTTCCATCCAGTCATCCTTACACGTCATATCAGAAAATGCCTCCTGGTAAGCGTATACCATTAAATCAATCCCCTGCTAAAAGATACATAATTATCGATAGAATCGTTCATATTTACAAAAAAATATCAAAAAACAAATTGGGGGCATTCTTTTAATCTTGGTGGGAGCCATATGTATTTCGCTCTAATCGGAGATGTTGCATTTTAGATTTCAAATATTTCAATCCATCTATCATTTCTTTTAAACTTGATACCGATACAAATATTGAGCCTATGATCGTGCAAGCACGACACTTGGCTTATTACTTGCAGGAATAAACGGAACCATTGGGAGGCGTATATATGGCAACAGACATAAAACAAGTATTAGATTCCATGGAACATGCCCTGAAACTGCAAATTCAGGCAAATGCAGAAAGACGTTCTGCCCAGGCAGCGCGGGAAGAAAAGGAGTTCAAAGAAAAACTGATGCAAGCCCAGGCAAACAAAATGGAGATAGAAAGCATGGCCTCTGGAGTAAAGGGGGCACAGGAAGCCGTTCGCAGGGATCAGTTCATGGCTATGATGCTTGCAGGATTTTAATGATCATTGGTCTATTTTGATGAATAATGGTTAAGAACCATTCAATTGCGCATCACGATCTAATCTGCTACAATATTTTTGGACACAAACATTATTTTCTCCAGTCGTCAAACGGCGCCGCTTATACGGCATGTAACGGCTGGCATAATCAACAAAAATGGAGGAACTCTCATGCAGATTGGCAAAGTCATTCATAAATACCGCAAAGCCCGAAATCTGACACAGGAAGAAATGGCAAAGCTGCTGGGCGTTACTGCCCCAGCAGTAAATAAATGGGAACGAGGAGTAAATCAGCCAGATATCGCTTTGCTTGCTCCCATAGCAAGACTGCTGGGGATTACCCTGGAAACACTGCTTTGCTTTCAGGAGGTTCCCACAGCCGAAGAAATCTCGGGAATTATCAAACATATGGACCAGACGCTTGAGACAGCTTCTTACGAGGACGCTTTTCAATATGCTGCGGATATCATTCACAAGTATCCTAATTGTCATCTCCTGATCTGGCAACTGGCATTGCTTTTAGATGTCAGGAACCTTATGGGCGGCAAAGATGCTAGAGCTGAAAAATATCAACAGCAGATTGTTCAGTGGTATGCGCAGGCATTAGAATCCGATGATGCAGAAGTGCGAAAACATGCCGCCGATTCTCTGTTTCACTATTATGTCAGAAAAGAAAGATATGCCGAGGCAGAACAATTTCTCTGCTATTTTCCTTCGGAAAGCATTGAGCGAAAACAGATGCAAGCTGAGATTTACAGCAAGACAGACCGCCGGGCAGAAGCTTATAAAGCTTATGAAGAAATTCTGTTTTCAGAATATCAGAAGCTCTCCGTTGTGTTGCACCATTTGTATCTGCTGTCTTTGGAAGATCGTCAGATAGAAGATGCAAAAATGTGGATAGACAAAGCAAGTGGATTCGCCACTTTATTTGACATGGGATTATATCATTCTGAATCTTGCAAGCTGGAACTAGCCGCCATGGAAAAAGATACTGCGCTTACCCTCTCGATTGCCAAGAACCTTTTGGATTATCTGCAACAAATCTGCGTCTTTACGGATTCGCCGATGTATGCCCACATGCATTTCAAAACGGTGGAAAAATCTTTTTATGCCAAGCAGCGTCAGCATTTGTTGGCTGCATTTCGGGACAAGGAAGCCTTTGCATACATGGATGGCACCCCCATGTGGGACGAACTGATTAATAAAAATGAAACATAGCAGGAAGCGCCGCATGAAAATAATAATCATGCGGCGCTCTGCAGCTTTGCCAGGCCAGATATCCTATTGCTTCTATTTCATACATTCATTGCCGTTCATCAAAGACCTGAGAAGCATGATATGATATTGCTCATCTTCAATGATTCGTGCCAATACGGCGTTGACACAATCATCCTTGATCATCTTCATGTGAACTTCATACTGATTGATTGCCGCCCTCTCGGCTTCAATATCTGCCACCAGCATTCCTTTCACTTGCTCTGGAATGTCCAGATATTCCGGCGTCCACATCTTCCGCTTTCCGTCACGGAACTTCGCAGTAAAATCAATCTTGCCTCCCAGTAAGACGATTAATTCCCCCAGTTTCTGTAAATGCATCATTTCCGCCATGGCTATTCCAAGCAGCGTCCTAGCCATGGGGCATTTCTCACAAGAGAGACGATTCTCATTATTGATATACTGAGTGATCGCAGACAATTCTGAAACGGAGCCACAATAATCAATGCTTAGCAAATTGGCATATGACGGGTTTTTCTCCCGTACCTGAATAGGAGGATAGGGCAAATCCGCCATGAAAGGCCGCAGTCCTTCAAAACTGCAATTATTGACTAAAACATTTCCCATTTGTTCCATATACAGCATCTCCTAATATGTTATCACATCACTATTTCTTTGAAATTCGGTCGCCAATACAAGATAGAAACGGCATCCTTGCCGTCCCTATAGGATAATATACTAGGATTTTAGAATACTGTGCTATTTTTCCTGAAAAAATGTCAATCTTACTTTTCTAGCTCGCTGTATGACTGATATTGGGTCAATAGAAGCCGTCCTGATCATCAAACACAGGCTCCAAAAAGGATCACGCCCGCTCAAGAAACAATACCCCCAATGTCCCTGGCCCGCAGTGACTGGAAATGACGCTTCCTGCCCTAGTCTCTATAATTTCTTCAAACAAAGACAAGCTGCGTAGATAGTCTTTGACTTCTTTCACAATTTCTGGCGTACAACCGGAGTGCGTAATAAACACACGCTCCTTCTTCGCCTTTCTTAACCCCCCTTCCAAATCACAGACATACGCCTTTACCACTTTGGACAAGCTGCCCCGGTATTTCTTACTAACATCCATTTTACCGTCTGTCACTACGATCTTCGGATGAAGCTTCAACATTCCCCCGGCAAGCGCTGCCATGCCGCTACATCTTCCTCCACGATGAAGGTACGTCAGGGTATCTACCACGAAACTGCTGTGCACCAAAGGTCGTAGCTCTTCCAGCCTGGTGATAATTTCTTGTATTTCCATCCCCTCCTGCGCCATGCAAGCAGCTTCGATCACCAACAGGCCAATCCCCGTGGACAAGTTCTGGGAGTCAAAAGGAAATACCTTGTCCTCAGCTTCCAGCTCTTGACTCGCAAGGCGCATGACATTCAGGGATGCAGACATGGTCTCAGAAATCGCAAAGCACAGTATTTCACTTCCATCTGCAAGCAGTGGACGCATACATTCCACAGCGTCCTCAATCGTGGGAGCCGCAGTCTTCGGCGTTGTTTTATTGGCATCGGACCATTGAAAAATCTCATCTGGCGTAATATCCACTCCGTCTCTGTGATCCTCTTCCCCCAGGAGAACATGCAGTGGAAGAACTTCAACCCGATACTGGTCTAATAATTCCTGTGGCAAGTCACAGGTACTGTCTGATAAAATTTTTACCATTATTTCTCTCTTTCCTGATAAACTGAATCTAGTGTACTGATAATATACCTGTTATTCCAGATTTTTTCAAGAAGTAAAACAAATATTTTGAATTAATGTCTATTCTCCTGACTTTCGTTTCAGCGCCCGTTCCGTAGGAATGATCGGCGCAACCATTGCAACGCACTGCACAACGCACAAAATTCCGCCAACAGTTCCCACAACGCCTATTTTCCTGCCCAAAACGGCAAGCATCACGAGCACAGACACAAACAGGAGGATCCGCCCCCATCGAAACCAAATCTTCCCAAAATACTGATGAGCAAACAGCCAGGCTTCTTTGCTTTTCATGGAACGCGGCGTACAATAACCGTAATTGCTATTAACATCCTGCGGCGGCTTATGCTCAAAGAGCCATCCAAACAGCATCATCGTCACAGGAATGATCAGCGTTCCCATAAGCATAAAAATCCAAAACCACATCTGTTTTTCCTCCTTCTTTTGATCGTTTCATGTTGCTATTATTTCATATACAATCCAGCCAATCTCAGTTCTGGATCAAATGTAATCGTAAAGGTAACCGTAACATTTTCGTAAAGCGTAACAACCTGAACGACTGCAAATACCTTTCCCTGCTGAGACACTTGGACCATATATGGCTTGCCTAAGGACTGGAATGCGCCCCAATCTTCCGAAACCTGCTTTTTCGCCGATCCCAGCGTTTCCTCTGTAAGAACTCGCTCCATAGCTGGAATGCTATGTTCCCGCAGCGCTGCGTAGTTGTTTTCATTCAACAACTCTATCACTTCGCTAACCCTTGCTTTCACGCCCTGTTCCTCAAACTTGCCGCCAGAGCCAATCTTCGAATATTTAGGAAGAAACCACCAGGCAAATACTGTCGCAAGAGCCAGCAGCAGTAACACAGCGCACAAAATTTGGACTATTCTTGCTCTACGATACTTTTTTCGCTCCCGCTCAGACAAGTTCTCATTAAATTCTTTGACGACCGTGTCAATGTCTCCCATCCGTCCTAAAATTTTTTCAATTTGCTCCCCCTGCTCTTTGGCCACCGAAATATCAGATAAAAGCTGCTGTCTGAACTCCTCGCGCTGACTCTTAGAACATTTTACCTTTTTAACAACTGCGTTTACATATTTTTCTGCCGTCATAGCTAACCCTCCATAATATCATCAATTTGGGCTGAAACGTTTTTCCACAGGCTAAAAATTTCCTGCAGTACCGTCTTTCCTTTCTCTGTGATATGATAATACTTGCGCGCCACCTGCTTGCCATCAGGCTCACTCCATCTGCTCTGCACCAATTTGTCTTCTTCCAGGCGGTAAAGTATCGGATACAACGTTCCCTCCTTTAATGAAAATAACTCCTGACTTCTATCTCTCAATTCCAAGATAAGCTGATAGCCATATTTCGCTTCTTGTTCCAGCAATTTTAATATTAGCATATCCAGCACACCTTTTTTCAACTGACGCTCATATTTTTGATTCATTGACACCTCCATTCAGCAGCATAAGCCTTTCATTATTTTGTTTTTCAATATACATAGTATTACTAAATAATATACTCAACAATTCTATCATTGTCAACTTTATTTCCACTTGAGTTTCCAAAAATGACGGGGAACTCCCATTCGGTAGTGCCCCGTCATTTTATATTTACATATTTTTCAAGTCTGTCTTGACCCATCTTCAAAACAATTTAATCCAAAAATAAAATCACGACTAAAATAACATCCACTTCCCAGCGAACTTAATATCTGATCTGCTGATCACTTAAAAATCTATCGTTCTCTATGGGCAAAATACAACAACGCCCCCACAAAAAGCACTCCCCCCACGACATTGCCAATCGTTACTGGCAGCAAGTTACGAAACACAAAGTTCTGCCAGTTCAGTACTGCAAGCTGTTGCGTGGTAACGCCATACTGCTCTATGGCTGCCTGAACGTAATTCCCATTCCCCAGAGCAAAAATCCCTGCTGGAATATAATACATATTTGCCACGCAATGCTCATATCCGCTTACGACAAACGCCATAATGGGAAAGAACGCAGACCAAAGTTTGCCCGCAGCGCTTTTTGCCGCACCCGTCATCATAACTGCTGCACATACAAAGATATTGCAGAGGATTCCTGATACGAAGCCGCTGCCAGAAGAAAGCCCAGCCTTCGTCAATGCGACTTTCACAGTATAAGCTCCAAGCAGAGAATTGGAATAATCATACTGCCCGCTTGTGCTGACGAGCAACGCAAACAGCACAGAGCCGACCAAATTCGCCACATATACTAGCGCCAGAACCCGGAGCATGGCAGCGCTCCTTATCTTCCGATCCAAAACGCCCAGAATCATCAGGCAATCCCCAGTAAACAACTCTCCGCCCAGAAAAACAATAATCATCAGACCCACCGGGAATACGGCGCCTCCCGCCAGCCTGGCTAGCCCTACGTTACTGATCCCATGCATCACCACGTTGCTAGCCGCAGCTCCCCCGGCAATCGACATTCCTGACAAGACGCCCAAAAGCGCCATCTTAATAAAAGGCATTTTGACCCGCTCCATTGATTTCTCTATATGAGCAGACACAACTTGCTGTATCTTATTCATACCTGATCCTCACTTTGTCTGATTTATACCATATTATAATCTATGTCTTTGCGTTCTTCAAGAGCAAAGTGAACAAGCCTGCTTCTATCCCTTTACCACGCCTACTGTTTTCAGTTTGCGCACTGGCGTAACCAGATCTGACTGCTGCGCCATTACCTGGTCAATGTCTTTATAAGCAAACCGGCATTCCTCTGGCACGTCATTTTTCTTGCGTTTTCCCAGTACGATTCCCTGTTCTTTCAAATCCACCATAACTTTCTCCACCGAAAACGCCTGCATAGCGCCCGTACGGGAATAATTGCGTCCCGCCCCATGGGAAGAAGTGCAAAAAGATTCTCTGTTTCCTTTTCCCTCGACCACATAACTGTAAGAACCCATGGCGCCTGGAATCACCGCCAGTTCTCCCTGACGCACTCTGGTCGCTCCTTTTCTGTGTACCCAGACGTCGGCGCCATAATGATTTTCCAATGCTGCATAATTATGATGGCAATTGATCTCTTCTCCAAATTCCACAACCTGGCATGTATGCTTTTCAATCTGCTGTTTCACAATCGCACATGTCTTTTGCAACATAGAGGCTCGATTTTCAAAGGCATAATCTAACGCAAGGTTCATCCAATGGATATACTGCCGTCCTTCCTCTGTAGAGACAGGCAAAAATGCCAGACGGTATTCGTCTTTGACCTCGCTGTACCAAAGCTGGTTGAGCTCTCTTGCTTTCTCATGGAAATAATCACACACTGCTTTTCCCAGATGGCGGCTTCCAGAATGTATCATGATGCAGAGCATTCCTTTTTCGTCCTCCTGCAGCTCAATAAAATGATTGCCCCCTCCAAGGCTTCCCACTTGGAAATAGCCATCCTCAATCAAAGGCAGTAGCTTTGTATCTTTTTGATACTTTTCCATCTCCTGTTTTGCCTGGTCAAGAACTTTGGATTCCTGAGGCTCTTTATATCTTTCTGTATTTAAAGGGATGGTTCTCATAATATTGCCAATCATAGACTGAATCAAAGAACCGTTTCCTGTTTGAATATCCCGAATGTCCTTGATATTAATATTAGTTGCAATGAAATCCATGCCGCATCCAATGTCAACTCCCACCGCATTGGGAATCAACACGTCTTTTGTAGCAATCACTCCGCCGATTGGCATCCCCTTTCCTGTATGGGTATCTGGCATCAGACATACCCATTTATGAACAAATGGAAGCTGCGATAAGTGATAAGCCTGTTCCAGACACTGTTCCTCCAACTGGCACTCATTTTCCAGCCATGCCTTGATTGGGAACTTTGTATGATCATTATAAATTATAAACATATCATTCTCATCCTTTCTTTTTTCTGTATCTGATAAAGCAATTATATACAAGTTTTTCCATAAAATCATTTAAAAAAAGTTGCGAACCAGTGTGATTACAAGTGAATATATGATAAAATAATACTATCCAAAGAACAAATACAGAAGTGAGCTTTCTTACTTTCCAAGATCAAAGGAATCTTAAGAAATCATTCACTCTATTTTCAAACTTCTATTCTATAATGGCAACATCAACAAAAAGGAGAACTAATTTATGAGGAAAAACAAATTTTATGCTTTGTTCCTGTCTGGCTTGTGCTGCCTGGCATTGTTAAACGGCTGCGCCTCCAAGGACAAGGAAGGCAGCGGGCCCCAGGAACAACACGCTTCCGAAGAATCTAATGTTTCCGATAACAGTGTGGGAGAATTTTCCATGCAGGATATTGAGGGAGAGACTTACACACAGGAGATGTTTGCAGACCATGATCTGACCATGGTCAACGTATTCACAACCTGGTGTACGCCATGCGTCAATGAAATACCCGATTTACAAACGCTTTGGGAAAATCAAAAAGAGCAGGGCGTCAATGTGGTCGGCATCGTATTAGACAGCATTGACAGCAACGGCGCTGCAGATCAGGAAATTATTGAGAAAGCAAAAGTGCTGGCGGAACGGACTGGCGCTGCTTATCCTTTCCTGATTCCCGATCAAAGCTATCTAAACGGCAGGCTTTCAGGAATCAATGCAGTTCCAGAAACATTCTTTGTGGACAAAGATGGAAACATCGTTGGTGAAACCTATTCTGGAAGCCGCAGCTTGGAAGACTGGGAGACCATTGTGGCAGCCTTGAAGCAGGAGACCGCGCAATGAGGCGGCTAACCGCCCCTTTCAAAAGCGGATGGATTCTGGCCGTTCTCGGACTTGCGATCATGGGTTTTGGGGCTTACCGCGGAGAGATGCATGTAGTCTTAGAAAAAGCAGTAAATATCTGTATGGAGTGTATTGGAATTGGCTAATAGAAAAAATGCAAGAAAATGGAAACGTCATGGAGTACAGGCGCTTTGGGCTCTGCTTACCAATAGTTATCTGATCGGATTTGCCCAGGGGAAAATCTATAAAGGCAGTCTCAAAAATCTCTGCGTCCCTGGGCTCAACTGTTATTCTTGCCCCGGAGCCTTGGGCGCCTGTCCCATTGGGGCGATGCAGGCAGTAATCGGCAACTGGAATTTTAAATTTGCCTTCTATGTAACAGGATTTTTGACCTTTGTGGGAGCTCTGCTGGGACGGTTTGTCTGCGGCTGGCTGTGTCCTTTCGGGCTAATTGAGGATTTATTACATAAAATACCCTTTCCCAAAAAAATCGGCGCTTTCAAGGGAGATAAATTGCTTCGCAAGCTAAAATACCTGATCTTGTTAGTATTTGTGATACTGCTGCCAATGTTCTTGGTAGACGTCATGGGGCAGGGCGCGCCCTATTTCTGCAAATTAATCTGCCCGGCAGGGACATTGGAGGGCGGGCTTCCTCTTGTTTTGCTGAATAAGTCGATGAGAAGTGCTTTGGGCTGGCTCTATGCCTGGAAAAATATGCTGTTACTTGTAACTGTTTTTCTATCCGTGATCATTTACCGCCCTTTCTGCAAATATATTTGCCCGCTGGGCGCCATATACTCTGTCTTTAACCCGATATCCGTATTCCACTACCGGATAGACGAAAGCGCATGTATCGGCTGCGGCGCATGTGCCAAAGCCTGCCACATGCAGGTAGATCCTGTGAAAAGCGCCAATGATCCAGAGTGCATTCGATGTGGCGCATGTAAGAAAGCTTGTCCCGTAAGAGCAATCAATTAGTCCCTTTCATAAATAAGGAGGTCAAGGAAAATGTCTGATTTTCAAGAACTGGTAAAAAGTTTTTCCAAGACCAGGGAATACGTCCGTGACTTTTTCGTCTATGGGTTTAAGACCCGCAACGAATTTAAGCACAAAAGCCCCCGGACTTACGATAATGAAAGACGGCGTCTGGAGAGCTGGCTCGCCCCTTATGTAAAGAAAGATTACGTTGCCAGAGGCGCTAATATTTCCCTTGCCATAGATAGCAATCTGATGGATGCCAATCCCCTTTTTCGAGTCTGGAAGACAAAAAGCTTTACAGACAACGACATTGTACTGCATTTTCTGATCCTGGATCTGCTACAAAGCGGCGTTAAAATGACTGCAGAAGAACTCACCGAGCGACTGCTCACAAAATACGAAGCGCTATTTGACGTTCAAACTGTCCGCAGAAAATGCAATTATTATGTAAGAGAGGGACTGCTGCAAAAAGAAAATTGTAAAAAGACCGTAACTTACTTTGTTGACAATACCCTGGTCTTCTGGCTGCGTTCCAATGAAGCCGTAATCGACGCTCTTGCGTTCTACCAGATGGCGGAATCCTTTGGGATCATTGGCAACTATCTGACCGAGCAATTGGACTATCAGGGCAACCTCTTCCGAGTAAGGCACAGCTTTTTTGTGCATACCCTCGAAGATGAGATTTTGCTGGAATTGTTACATGCCATGAATCACAAAGAATCTGTGCGGCTAGAACTCAAAAGCGCTCGCAGCGAATGTGCAAGCGTCACTGACTGCATACCGCTGCAAATCTTTATCAGCGCCCGCAGCGGACGGCGATTTCTCTGCGGATATCTAATGAATCGCCGACGCTTCCGATGCTTCCGGCTAGACTCCATTAAAAACGTCTCTTCCTTGCAAATGATCCCAGAATATGAGGAACTACAAAGCAAGCTTGCGCAAAACCATTGTCATCTCTGGGGCGTTTCCTTTGAAAACCCAGAGAGACGCCATCTAGATAAACTGATCATGACTTTGCAGGTTCTGGAACCAGAAGAATCTTTTATTGTAGATCGCCTAACTCAGGAGGGGAGAGGCGGCACGGTCACCAAAATTGCGCAAAATACGTATCGCTACGAGATTGAAGTGTTTGACTGTAATGAAATGCTGCCCTGGATTCGGACATTTATCGGTAGGATTTTGTCTCTGGAATGCACTGCAAAATCAGTAGAGCAACGCTTTTATCGTGATTTGCAAACCATGTACGATATGTATCAGATCGAGAACCCCGTAGAAAAGGAGCACTGAACTTCATGGAGATATTTTCAGAAATTTACAGTTGTTACTATCAAGTACTTCGTCATCTGCTCTGCTGTCAGAAACCTTTGACCTTGCAGGAAATCTCTGCGCAGATTTGCAAGGAGGGATTTGGGGAAAGCTTGCTCTCCATCATCCCCAAACTAGAAAGCGGCGCCTGGAATTTGTTCCAGAAAGAGCGCGACCTGTATCTTTCCCGGATTGGCGCCAACTTCCTTACCCCCGTTTCCGACTTGGAAAAATCTTATCTCAAAGCATTGATATCCGATCCCCGCATCGAATTATTTCTGGCACCCCAACAATGCAACGCCTTAAACAAGCTGCTGAAAGATGTGCCTTCTCTCTGGAAGCAGGAGCAATTCCGCTATATTGACCAATTCACAGACGGCGATCCCTATCAGGAACAATCTTATCGCATCCATTTCCAGACCTTGCTGCAGGCGCAAAAAAAACGCCGCTATGTAGAAATTGACTACAACTCTTCACGAGGAAACCGGGTACGCCACTACTATCTCCCCGCCCGGCTTGAATATTCTGTCAAGAATGACAAATTCCGTCTCCTTGCCTTTCGAAAGCCGCAGTGCGGCAAAGCTAAGCTTGCCATATTAAACCTTGCCCGTATGCAGAATGTGAGGCTCACTGAGCGAACCCTGGATTCCGACATTGATCTAAATCACGCCATCCGGGCTTCCTACTATAGTGAACCGCTAAAGCTGCATATCATCAATAAGCGCAATGCCTTAGAGCGCGCCATGCTCCATTTTGCCAATTATGAGAAGAATACCGCCAAAATAGATCAAGATGCTTACGAATGTCTGATCTATTATAATCAAAGCATGGAAACAGAGCTGCTCATAGAAGTGATGTCTTTTGGCCCTATGATTACCGTAATCGGAAATCAAAAATTTCTTTGCAGCCTGAAAAAAAGACTCCAGCGCCAAATGAACCTGCACTGATTCCGTGATATTTTTCGTTTGTCAGATTTCCATGCGATCGATAAATTTATCAAAATTATCTTTCTTAAGGAATGATAAATCGCTATAATTATCAGCCTTTTGTCCAATTCCAAAATTGTTTTAGACATCATAAACGTCGATTTCGTATTCTAACTCTCCTTGGTCGTTCTTGAAACCGCTGATGCGATTGCAATAATATCCGTATAGCTAGTGTGCTGACACATTTATATATGGCGAAACTCTGCAGAACGATTGTTCATCAGCAAGACGGAAGAAGGAGGCGATGCGGTGGCATCGTTGACTGATGACAACGCAGTCTGATGGGCAATCGGGCAAGGAGGTTTGCCTGAATATAAATGTGTCAGTACACTAGGAATTTCATACAGGAAAACCAAACGAGAAATAGCGTATTGATTTGACCTATATTTTTATGTAAGATGAAAGAAAAGGTGAAACAGAACATGAGTAAATAAAATATAAATAAGACAAAACACTTTCATATGCTCTGCCCATCACTTTTTACCGCTTAAACAATATTGTATTCCATACAAAGTTTCTTACAGTTTTCTTCATCCTTTGATGTCCTGACAATATCCGATAATCGACCATACTCATTTAATAACACAATTTTTGTGCATCCCGTAGATATGTATTGATAAATATTTGTTTTCGTTTGACAATCGCATTGGGCATGGAACCTTGCTTTTTTAAGTACCTGATCTCTAAGTGCTTTTAAAATATCTTCATAAGTAATATTATCTACATAGCTTTTTCCATGTAATTTACATAGACTACTCCTTAAACTATTTTCAGATGTTCTTTGATATAAATAATCAAAAGTTTCTTGTATACAAATTTCTTCTTCTGAATTTGCTTCCTCTTTTATCTCCTTTTTTATATCTTGAATATAGTATGAGAAAAAAGGATAATGCGTCTTACTTTGTAAAATTCTAACTAAGTCACCATTGTCATCTTCCGTCATAATATATTGAAAAATACGTTTGCTCAACTTATCATTCCCTATTTCACGAAAATGATCTGAAATAGCGGAAAACAATATTGTTATAATTGTTAACCTCTGTTGACCATCCACAACATCTAAAGTCTGACCAGCCATCTCTAAGTTTCCGATAAAAAGCATAGTCCCCAAAAAATACGGCATATCAAAGATTTTGCCATTTGCATCTATCTTTAAGCAGTCAAGCATATCATAAAAAATTCTTGATAATTTCTTCTTTCCCATGAGTATTCCCTCTGAAATCTTGGAATTGAAAATTGGCATCGTGATGATAATAATTGAGTTATCGTCATTGTACTTGGCTTTATATCCATATTTCATTCCTCACTCTTCTTCAAAATGCACTACAAATTTACTATTACTATGGTTTATTTTCGTTCACCAATCGGCTCATTAATCGGCTCATTTTTGTTCATAATATGAACTCCTGCCAGCACCCTTTTGCTCCAAAATTCCCACTTCACATAATGTTTTGATATAACGTTTCGTCGTCGCCACTAATTTTCCTAATAAATCACGGCCTATTGCGTTGGTGATTATAGAATTATCATCCAGATATTTCAATATCGCAGCCAGGCGAACTTGTTCTTCTTGTGACAACTTTTCTAATTGCATATTAGACAGAGTGTCTTTTCCATATTTTTCAATAAATAATTTATTATATTGCTCACAAGGTTTACACAATACCATAACGCCCCTGGAGTTAGCATCCATTTCAGGATAGGGAGCATTTTCCTTTTTACATACCTCCATAACCTTATCAAAGCCTCTTCCCCAGGATTCAATCTCCCCAGCCTTGTAGAAAACATCTGCCAGTTTAGGATTGCATGGTATGGAAGAATGCTTCTTATATATTTCATCCACAGGCAAATTTTCTGGTCATTTTCCATCATTCCAAACATATATTTTATCTTCATAAATACTAATCTGAATGGGAATTCCGGTACTATAATCTTTGTGATTAATGGCATTCAATAGGATCTCACGAAATCCCTCTATTGGAAACATATATGTTTCTGTCCTCTGTAAACCCTCGTAATCAATCAAAGCTTTCATATACTTTGCATATAGCAACTCAACCGTTTTATCTGCTTGTAAAATTAATGACCCATGAACCTCATCTTGAAATCTTAAATCAGAATCTCCAAAATATCCAATTTTTATATATGCACCTGTTACCCATTTTTCTGGATCAGGATGAAACATTAAAATTGCTGCCCGTATCAAATTTTCTCCTTCAAATAATTTTAAATTCTCTAACAATAATTTGTCATTGACCTCTGCTGCAATTTTACTTAACCGCTTTTTATAAACAGATTTTTTTCTGAATTTCTGCAACGCTTCCATACTTAGGGCATCTGCTGTTTCTCCTGGTATTGGCACACTATCCCATGTTTTCCCTTGCCTTTGTAAAGGAATTTTAATAATTCTATTCCCTTTATCTCCTGCATGGTACTACCGCTGCGATAATAATATTTTCCTCTATAATTAACTGGAAACGGATAACTATCAACTATAATTTCTATATATTCTAATCCATTTTCTTCTATAAGATTTATATCAGCAATAATATTCATCGTAGAAACAATTTTATTAGGAATATCTTCTAATAGCTTTTTGGCATTTCGAATCCCTTTTACTTCCCCATTATCATCTATCCCAATAATAAGCGTCCCGCCCTATGCATTGGCATATCCGCATATCCATTTCAAATATTCATCTTTCCAAATTTCCTTCCATTCAACGCCTTGATGCTCTGACATTTTTCTTTCCTGCTTTCACTTATTTGATTATTTCTATATTATAGTCTATTCTCATCCTATTTTCATTTGATTAATATAAAAAAGAAACCCTGTATAAATCCAATACAAGGTTTCCATACATGGAAAGCCACAGCTTTACCTCCGCTTTCGTACATCCCGTATATATTTTTCTTTTATAAATCTTTCATGTTGCCATTTCTGCTTTATATAGGCTAGAATGGAAATCTGCCATTTTAACTGTAAAAAACAATCTAATTCTGACAAGTGTAACTATTTCATTGAATTGAGGATTACATTTCTCGGTTAACAGCACATTGATTTCTAGAATCCTTCTCTCCCACCTTAGGTATAACAAAATCCTGTAAACCCTAACGTTTACAGGACTTTCCCAAGCTCCCCGAGTTGGGCTCGAACCAACAACCCCGCGGTTAACAGCCGCGTGCTCTACCATTGAGCTATCGAGGATCATATCTCTAACTATCTCCCATGCCTTCAAAAGTTCACACAGACGATCCCGCCAAGGTCAAGCCCTCGACCGATTAGTGACAGTCAGCTCCATGCATTGCTGCACTTCCACCCCTGCCCTATCCACCTCGTGCTCCACAAGGGGTCTTACCTCTCTCGAGTGGGACATCTCGTCTCGAGGGGGGCTTCACGCTTAGATGCCTTCAGCGTTTATCCCGTCCGGGCTTGGCTACCCTGCCGTGGCACTGGCGTGCCAACAGGTGCACCAGCGGCCCGTCCGTCCCGGTCCTCTCGTACTAAGGACGGCTCCTCTCAAATCTCCTGCGCCCGCGCCGGATAGGGACCGAACTGTCTCACGACGTTCTGAACCCAGCTCGC